>Ga0136643_10004254_pt1 | contig 19665 bp, 20 predicted proteins | sample TergutLab28metaG_FD_96883 | JGI IMG/M metagenome (GOLD analysis project Ga0136643, IMG submission 96883) | Labiotermes labralis P1 segment gut microbial communities from Petit-Saut dam, French Guiana - Lab288 P1 (version 3) (version 3) | ecosystem: Host-associated > Arthropoda: Insects >...
ATTATAGTAGATCTGATTCAATCTGGAGGTATCATCATTATCAACTACCTACAAAACTTTATTCAACCTTCTTCCGTCAAGGTAATTTCTTCACAAAGTTGAAATTACTGACAATAATCTCTGTTCAAACTGACATAACAACTGTTCATGTATCCTGCCTTCATCAAATACTTGAGAAAATGGGAAGATTTCAAAATAAACATAGGAATCAGTTTGAAAGGTGATTTATTTAACATTCGCATTGGGTGTCAAACCTGATCTCTCACAAGGAGGGAGGAACACAGGCTGAGGGTGTATGAGAATAGGGTGCTGAAAATGATATCTGGGCCTAAAAGGGGAAGGTAACACAGGAATGGGGCACTTTATATTATGAGGAGGCTCATAATCGCTACTCTTCACAAAATATTGTTTAAGAGATCAAACAAACAATGAGATATGTGGGGTATGTAGCATGCATGAAGAAAGGGTTTGTGCAAAGTTTTTGTTCCGGATACTCTAACGGAAAGACACCATTTGGAAGACCCAGGCATAGAAGGGTGGATAACATTCAAAAACATATTCAAGAAGCATGATGGAAGATAAGGATTGGACAGAGAAATGTGGCAGTCCATAGCAAACATGACTAATATCTGGGTTTGATTAAATGGGCTGGGTTTGTCGACTACCCAACGAACTATCAGCTTACCAAGAAGAAATCTACTACGTGCATTTGTGTAAGGAAAAACCAACTTCATGCATTTTTTACACTAATATATCGAGATTCACGTTCAACAAAACATAAAATATACTCTATACAGTTAAGAAGTCAGTTGGCTACCTACCATAAGATACTTAGTTTCCATTTCCTTGTATTACTAAAGAAGTCCTGTTACTGTGTACATTCAATCACACAACACTCACCATGCTTTCCTCCATAACACAAAATATTTCTTCAAGTCTCTGTACTACAATTCTGGAACTCTTACTGCCAGTAGCTGCAGAATCTTCAGTAAGTGTAACAAACTGGCTGACAAAAACCTGACACAGCTCACGTCTTCCAGTAAGTGTATGTCCGTTTGAGTATTCTCCCTGTTCATAAAAGGAAACAACTGATCAAATACAAGTGATTAAAAATGTCACATTACACACAGTAACACATTTACATTTCTGTCAGGCACTAACTCTCAACAAACCTGCAATAAAATGTGAATAGCAATGCAAACCCAAAACTGGCTGCTACAAAAATTTGTCAAAATTCATATCCATTTAAATTAAATTTCACTGACACCAGAACTTGTTTATCTGTGCACATAAGGGACATAGAAAGGACATTAGAATAGGCCATCTTACCATTTGTGTACTTCTAGTTACGCTGAGGAAAAATATACAGGGAAATATGGAACTAATAGTAGCACAGGACACATCAACAGAAACACCACAATTCATTACAAAATGGGAAAATTACCTTCTTTCACAATGATATTTACAGGGGACCTGACAGCTCACTGTACCAAGAGGCTTAACAGAAACACAACCAACCAAACTCTACATTAACTTTGCCCCACACATACACCGTTCAAACCAGCAGCCTATCACAAGGTCTCTGCAGTATATGAAGAGGTAACCCAATCTACGGGCAGTCTTAATATGTGCATAATATGCACACAATATGTGGCACAGTGCTGAGAACAAGTTACCCCAGACTTCGGAAATACGCTGATAGTAATGGAGAGACTGGAACAAGTGGATATTTTCGACTTTCAACTGCCGTGCCACGGCACATTTGCACGGCGCATGTTATAACAGAGCCAGCTGTAATGTAACAAGTGGCCGGTTTATCGTGCAGCTTCGTTAACGGCATGGGTTTGCAACCGGCGGGAGTCATCCACAATAATTTAGCTGTTAACACACACCACTTATTTCTCCACGTGCGAAACGCGACCCAGCCCACAATAACGCGTGTCAGCCTTTGCCATAAAAAGGTGTGACGTTCACGTTTCACTGAATCACGTGTCATTCTACCATTCAACCATGAGTTCATCTACTCCACTCCGAATGCTACACAACAGACAGTCGGCAACAAAACACATGTAAATAACAGCATTCTCCCTACGAACATACAGCACCTTATAATTCACGCACGTAATTGAATACCAATGCAGAACTCACAATGACACACAAATAGAATGATAGGAACAAGCCGTGACAAAATGCAACCAAATGAGAAACATTGTCTAACGCACTGCTCACAACCCGTTTCGAAGCTTGGTTACGTAATTCACAGATTACTAAATGGCCATAGAGTAAAGTTTCACAGTTACTTGTGTAAGAAAATTAGCGCCACGTACGGCAGATCTGCAGAAGTAACGAACAATTACCGAAAGTCGTGCCGCACTGGCCTTTATTTCTGTGAATATGGATTAACGATCATATCCTGCTGTGTATGTTTCAACTTACTCTTCCCGTATAACACTACCAATAATCATAAGTTTTTTCAAGTGTTGTTTATTATTACAACATTTATGTGATTTATAATAATGATAATAAAAATAGTTTTCTTGTGCCCGGTGACACGGGCAAACTAGACACACGCACTTCCATCATTTTAGTGCAAAACGCGCACGGAATTAATCTTGCAGCGCGATGGAGCAACGAGAATAAACTGAACCTGATGGAGTGTCGTTATGTGGCAAAATTGCTTCACGAATGTCTGTTTTGTTATGACTTGTAGCGTCACCTTGATACGGAACTGCTAAATTCTAGCCTAGTTCACCATGTGGGGAACAGCAAAGGGAACTAGAAAAAGGCATGTAGTCAAACACAAATTAATCACTGATGTGTATTTAATGAGTACATGTGTCGGCCTGTATTGGCCAATTCAAAACAGGAGTCAAAACAATCCGAAACATGTAGTTGTTTCCTTCGCATAGTCATTAAATGCATCTCAGTGATTAAGTTGTATTTGACTACATACCTTTTCCTAGTTTCACGCACACAACGAGGATGGCACACTTCCTAGATTCCTAGAGGAAAGGGATGTTCAATGACTCCAGTTGCGCATCCTTCATTTGCTCTATTCTCCAACTCTGGTACACAATAATGTATTGTTCATATCCCATACATATGTACAAGTTCCAACATTTTGATTGAATGGAAGAAGAATGTAGTACCAAAAAGAAATCCACGATTTTTGATGCATTATCACACAGTTTACTAGTAAGATTAATTGTATTAAATTCCCTTGTAAAGTTGATTAATTTTGGTCCGACAGTATTAAGTTAGCAGCACACCAGCCGCGAATGGGATCCTAAGTGGGATGTGGAAGTGTACCGACAGTTGCAAATTTACAGTGTGAAAAATTTCCATCTTTGTCAGCAAGCATAATAATAATAATAATAATAATGAATGCCTTCAAGGTAACGGTATAAGAATAGACCTAGGGAGTTCCCTGCCGGTCGTAAGAGGCGACTATTGGTTGCGAATGTCCTGAACCTACACTTACACTCAACATTATTTCTTACCAAAATCAAATCCCCAACCTACCCCATCCATCAACCTGGTAGAAGGTATAAAATGCACTATACCCATGACAATGGAGAACAAAGTTATTCGAGCCTCGGGAACTGCTTCGTGTATGCAGCGTATAACCGAGCTGGCTGTTTGGGAACTGGACATTCAACGAAAAATGTGCGACAGTTTCCCGTGCTGATTGGTGGAGCAAGTAGCACCATCCCACGCACGGGTACCACAAGGCCCTGTCGCGAGTCCATACAGCATAATGAGACCCCAAAAATTGAGACTATTTCCTAGCCCATTCTCGGGACCTCTAAGACTGGGAACCCACAACAGCGCATAAAGTGGAACGAAGAAATGAACACGTTTATTTTTAGCCAATATTTCATATTCACCAGATTAGAAAGTACTAATATTGAATATAGATGAGAATTACATCACAGGTTTACAACGCAGTACCCGGAGATGGTGATTAGTGAACAAAGAATAGCAGACCAACGAAGGGCCTTCTTTACTAAAGGCTTAATAACAAAGCGCCGGTTAGAACAAATTAGAGCACAAGTGGCTGAAAACTTCAAGGAGGCAAATGTAAATTCAGAGGAAGAAACAACACAACCTACTGACAAAAATCAACAAAAAGAAAACAGCCGAAGATTAGAGCACCCACTGACTGCAGAAAACCCAGTACTAGAGAAAACAAAAGCAGAATTTTACAAGACACTAAAAGAATTTGAGGGAACAGGACCAATTATGCGATATCAGATACCTAAACCAAGGTGTTCCCAGAAACTAGCTACCATGATAACAACCGTAAAACGATAGACATTTCCGGAATATTTGAAACAAAATGTCGCCAGTTACCTTGAATTACGTAACACCACTTACGCGGCAGCAGTTGCCACTGTTAAGTTGTCGGGGTTCAGGATGAACGGAAAAATTGTGAACCACATACAGAATGAATCACAAAACCAAGCATGGGAAAGAAGACTTAAGAAACGAATTGGCGATTTGAGAAAATACATTAGACGAGTTCTACAGTCCCAAAATTGCAATACCTTACACGACCCAAAACAATGCTCACATTACGGAAATACTTGACACGCTCAAACACAGGCTATCTGTAAAAGCACAATGACTTGGGCGATACGAAGAAGCAAATGGAAGAAAGCAACTAAATAGGCTTTATTCTACCAGCGAAAAACGTACTATCGCAACCTAAGAAGCGAAGAACAACCCGACTGCCACGACACACTGACGGTTTTAACAGCCTTCTGTGCGTCCACTTGGGGAAATGCAGTCAAACATAATCTGAAAGCAAGTTGGATAAGAAGGGAGCAAAACAGAGCGTCTAACGTAAGAACAATGGAATATAGCCCTGTAACCACAAAACTAGTATCTTAGCTGATTACTAAAACATTTAACTGGAAGGCACCGGGACCAGATGCAATAAACAACTTATGGATTAAGCGGTTTGCTGCAACTCATTCATACTTAGCACATCACTTTAATCAATTTTAGGAGGATGCCGGAAACATTCCAGATTTTCTAATTCAAGGTATCACACACCTACTGCCGAAAAGCTAAGACTGTCAGGATCCGTCCTAATATAGGCCATTAACTTGCCTCTACACAATCTACAAGACATACACAGCATTTATAGTTGAAATGATTTATAAGCATCTAGACACAAACAATCTCTTAGCAGAAGAACGGAAAGGATGTATCAAAAAATTCCTAAGGCTGTAAAGAACAACTAATAATAGATTCGGTAGTACTGGAACAGGCGCATGAAGATAACCGAAACCTGTACATAGCATACAGCGATTATAGTAAGGCTTTTGACTCAGCTTCACACAGCTGGCTTATACACATGTTGCAAATATACAAAATAGACCCACAGATAATTAACTCATTACAACAGCCGAACGAGGATGACATCAGCCACATGCAAGCTAAACAAATTTAACACGCCCGAATGAAACAGAAGCTAGGCGAAAAATACTTAACTCAAACAAAAAGCATATGAAAGACAAAGTTGAATGGGGAAAAAAAAAATACGATAAAAGCTTTCAATAATTATGCGATCCCAGTACTAACTTTTAGCTTCGGAATGGTGAAATGGACACCTACAGACCTAGCGAACCTCCAAACCAAAATGAGAACGTTACTCACGAGATAAAGATTTCACCACAACCGTGCTGCAAAGGAAAGACTTACTGTACCACGGCAAATATGTGACAGATGTTTGATTGTTATAACTCCACTGCATGATAAACAGGCGAAGCTCCTTCAGACATACTTCTTAAACAAACAAGTCACATCGTCTCTTCTTGCTGCAGGAGTAAAAGTAGATGATAGTTGCACAATACTGGACTTAGTCCGCGCAAATGCAAATGAACTCCTCACAGATAAATATGATAACCAAGGCAAGAGGCAATTGTCCTAGAAAGAATTGCATGGCCAACATCTGTACTATTTCTGCGAACAATATGTAGATATAGAAGCGTCGAACAAACGGCTGACTAACGCGGATTTGTTCGCCGAAACAGAGAGCATTTTAACAGCAATACAGGACCAAGTTATACTAACAAGAAACTACAAGAAATATATTTTGAAGAAGCCAGACACCGATGAACTATGCAGAAAACGTGGAAAAGAATCTGAGGCAATCCAACACCTTACTGCAGCATGTGAGCAACTAGCACCTACCGAGGATGTAAAGAGATATGATGGACTGGCTAAAATTATCCATCAGAAACTGGCAGAAGCAGCCGAATTGATTGACAATAAAAGTCCATATTACAAGTACATACCAGCTAATGTACTGGAGAATGAAAATTTCAAGTTGTACTGGAATCGCAACATACTTACTGACAAAACAAAAAATTATAATCGACCTGACATAATTTTTATGAATAATAAACCAAAGAACACCTTTTGATAGACACAGCTGTATCCAAATACACATAATCTCGCCAAAACTATATCCGACAAACAATACAAGTAACAAGAACTGGCGAATGAAATACATGCAAAGTGGAAGCAAAAGGCAACACAAGTGATCCCGACAGTAATATAATCTACGGCAGTAATTCCACAGTCACTGTCACACAGTCTAACAACACTTAACTTGCATCCCAATACATATATACAGCTGCAAAAATCCGTAATTCTTGGCACATGTTCAATTGTAAGGAACTTTTAAGCTACAAATAAGACCACCTAGCCTAATCCTGTTGATTACTGCATCCCAGGATAGGTGAATACTTTTCAGTCAAAGCTGAGAAATAATTAATCCGATTATAATTATTATTACATCTCATTTAGTAGTTTTCCAGAATAGTAACCAGTGAGGTATTGTCCGTCCAGGGGCAAAGCCCCGAGCCCAAAATTCGAAGAAAGGGGGTTCAGTTTTCTACAGCAAATTTAAAAAAAGCAGGTAGGTGGCTCCAAAACCCCGAAAAAGCATCTTGGGGCAAAAGCCCCCGGACCGAAACTGAAAAATTTTATTTGGATCCGGTAAATGGCGGATGCGGCGCTAATTTTGAAATATCAAGTGTAATTATAGAGTCGGCCATTGTGTAAAGTGGCGGGTGTGGCGATAATATTAAAAAATAATTTCAATTTAAGAGTCGGTCATGTTCCAAAAAATTGGCGCACGGGGAGAGCCCGTTAATTTTAAAGTCCCGCCATTTTGGGTACCCAGTGTCGCTAACTTTAAATTAAAGTTAATATGACGGTCAGTGCTAAACCATTTTTCAGCAAGCCAGAGCGCCAACTTTAAATTAAATTTTATATGACTGACCCACTATTTTCGAATATGGTGTGGGTCAGCGCGCAAAGTTTGAATTAAACCTAACTTTAAAGTCCGCCATATTTTACAATATGGCGGCCAGCGCCCCTGGAGGGAGAGAGAGAGAGGGAGGCGAAGTATTGAGTGCTAGGACGGTGTTGTGCCTATGTGAGGATGGGTGAATGAGAGCAAGAAGGGGAATAATGATAGAGAAGTGGAGCCGCCATGCCCCACCTATGCCCAAGCCTCCTTCTGGAATGTTCTATGACAGGCGAAGTATTGAGTGCGAGATGGTTAGCGCTGGTCACCCCTGTGTCCCTCGCGTTATATAGGCTTCTTCTGTTGCCATATTCCGAGTTCGAGTGAAAACCGTGACGCCTCGTGTGACCGAGGGAGCTAATGCAGGTGCATTCCATCACTCGCGTAGGAGCATTACTTGTTGTTTCTGAAAAAAGCACCATCGATGCAAATTACTGTAGCAGCCCGGGGAGCTACCGAACGTGGGTGATCTTAATTTTCCATTTTATGGAAGGTCGATTATTGCAAGTAGGAACGCACCAACACATGTCAGTTAGATATCTTTAAGCCTGTAACCTGAGACGGGGATATAGGACTACCTGGGGCTCGCCTGTACGAACACGTCATATAGCAAGAAGTGTGGCGGGTTGAACGTATTGATTTTTGTATAAACGCTCCGTGACCCCATGGCATAAATGTCTGTGCTAGCCGCATCGAGAATCTGTGAAGACGTAGCTGCATCTCGAAGCCGTGAAGGGCATGACATCGTGTAGTTGGGTAAGTGCATTACGCTAACTTTAATACGTAGCTATTGGCTTGTGCTAAATAAGTGTGTCTATGTGTAAGGCAACAGTGCGTAATTAATGTAACGAAATGCACTTATAGAAAACGACGTAGGCGTTGTGTGCAGCTGTGAAGAAGGGCGTGGCAACCGGAGATTGGATTCTTGGTCCTCTCTCTCTCTCTCGCTCTCTCTCTCTCGGAAGACTGGTAGGTGGAACGTTACATAAATCCTCTGGATACGTTATTTAAGACTTTAATGGCTGGAAGTAGAGGCACGCTTTTATATTTATGTTGGAACACGATTATCAGGAATGTAATAAGCGATATTGTGATCAGAATAAAGACGTAAGTATTGAAATGAGCGATCAAAGGTGACATACATCTGTGTTGCATTCCTGTTGATCGTTTGCAAACAAGAGGATAACTGTGTGACGGTAAGTGGCAGAGGTGTACTGTTCAGCGTCACCTAGGTTGACGTATCCGTGCCGGGCGTAACCTGTTTGCTGCAGCTCAGTTTGTGGGAATAGTGCGTGCCTGCAAGGCGGTGGTGGTCTGAGAAAGGAAAGATGTAGCTGCATCTCGAAGCCGTGGAGGGCGTGACATCGTGTAGCTGGGTAAGTGCATTACGCTAACTGTTAATACGTATCTATTGGCTTGTGCTAAATAAATATATATAAGTGTAAGGGAACAGCGCGTAATTATTGTAACGTAATGCACTTATAGGAAACGACGTAGCCGTTGTGTGCAGCTGTGTAGAAGGGCGTGGCATCCGGAGATCGAAGTCCTAGTCCTCTCTCTCCCTCTCTCTCTCCCTCTCTCTCTTGTAAGACAGGTAGGTGGAGCGTTACAAAACTCTCTGGATACGTTATTTAAGATTTTAATGAGTTGAAGTAAGGTCACGCTTTTTTATTCATGTTGCAGGACGATCATCAGAAATGCAATAAGCGATTGTGTGTTGAACTGTGACATACATCCGTGTTTTGCAAACCTCATTATCGAGCGTAACAATGGCATAACAGTGTGACGTTATGTGGCAGAGGAACAATGTACAGCTTCACCTAGGTTTGAAGCATCTGTGCCGGCGTAATCTGGTTCCTGATGCTGCTGCTTGGAGGAAGAGGCGTGCCTGCAAGACGGTGCTGGTGCTGGGTGGAAAAGAAGAATACAGCGTGATCTGCTCCTATGAATAGAAACGGTAAGAGCCCACTACCAGTTCATTTCCACATTTCACATAGCATCAGATCAATAGTCGCCCTAGCATATTTTATGTTTTCCGTGACCGTTTGAGGGATGGTAATGAACTAGTAGATGTTCTTACAGGCTGTGATTACCAGTGGGGAGTTGTCGGCAGCGGTCACGTACGGTACAGACTGTGCCTTGACAGAGAGACACGTGTGGGTGTATCGGCAGTGCCAGAAAAAGAAGAAGAAAAGACAGATTAGTGCAGTGATCCTTACATTTCACATAGGCAAACTGATAGGGCGTGTTCAGAGCACAAGATGAATATACAACAGTCAGCTAATATTGCGTTTAAACAAAGCAGTAGTGATACATATATACACTATTCATTGCATGTACACATAAATGCTACTAGCTGTTCTTCACTCAGGTGAAAGTAGTCTATGTGTTAAATGACGATGATATGTTTCACACAAATGTTACGAGTTCCTCATACAGGTGAGGATAATCTATGTGTGTACTGGCGTTAGGCATCGGTTCCACATACACAACTGAAGTTAAAGACATCGTCACATACGATAACAAGTACGGCAAAGCAAGTATGTAATCGCGCATTTTTTGCTGCACGACATAAAACATTCGCGCAAGATAGTGCATGTTCAGTGGCGTTAGGCATTCGCACTTGATGACTAGTTTCTCATCCTCCTCCCCTTTGCACACAGAATCGTGTATCTTGGGTAGACACTCCGCCAGTGTGTAGACCTGCTCGTCTGTGAGAATAGAGGACTTAGACGCACATCTCCGTTTGGCAACGAATTACATCAGAGGTTGATAGTCACGAGGAGGTAGAATCCGACAAGCACGTATTTCGTTTGTTCCCATTGATAAAAAGAGGCGTCTTAGTAGGACTATCTGGGAATCGAATGCGGGATTGTGAGCCCATTAGGTACAGATGTGACTGTAGGACGATGAGGCATCAGGTAACTGCTACTCCTGGACAGGAGGGTTAAGAATCCTCTTCCTCCTCCTCTTAGCAGCAGCAGCAGGAACGTCGGTGGACCGTTTAGTACTAGTAGTATGCTGTCTAGACGTCATCGCAGCAGGGAGGAAAGTAAGGGGATGGGCGACGTGTTCGACCGGTTTTTATAGGGCTGCAACAAATTCGGCAGTATGCCGTGTTAGGTCAGGAGGACATTGGACAAAATCCTTCTGCTGCAGATAGTACATTAACCAATCGTAGAGAGAATGCGCGGTTTCGTTTCCACAAGCATATCTAGGAAACTTGTGACATGATAATGTACACCGGTGGTCGTGATTGAAAGAGGCGGGTGAGGGGCAAATGAGATCCTCTAGTTTATAGTTCGGCGTTCCGTGAATCCTGCGAGAAATGTACATTTAGAGACGCCGTAGGCGTAGAGGAGCGCGAATTCCGTCACGGCTTCGTTAGTGACCACGTGTAATTATTTATATTCACTATGCCCATCGGACCAATTTAAGCCGTTCTCTGTCGAGGCATGACCTGCCATTTGTAGGGGCTCTTGATTCGGAACGTCTCTTATGCGGCGGCTCTGGCCACGCAGTGCTCCTTGACGATCGTCTCATACTGCCACCCCCGCAAGAACTCGTACTCAATCACGACCTCCCTACCTCCAGTCATTTTAGATTAGGAATGACAAAGAATCGGTAAAGAACTTACCTTTTCATATGCAGCTGCGACAGCATTGACCCCAGTCGCAACGAGACATTTGGGCCCCGAATTCGGTACCGAACTTTCGCCCGATCTGTAGGTCTGCGTTGCATGCATTGAAGAGCGAGATGAATTGTTTCGGAGTGTAGACCCGATCCATGTAGAGGGCGAATAGACAGCAGTACTTCCCGCAGACGTTACTCGTCAAGACTTGCAGGTGTCTCATGATGCAGTTCCAGGTGGTGCGTATGCGTTTAATGAACGCCTGGATGGCGTGTACAAGCTGTACGATGTCATAATAAATCGAAGCAGTAAGCCGTCCAACATTTGGGTCGGAAGTGTACGGCTAGCAAGTGTGAACCTCCCTCGGTGTGGCAATCAGCATTGACAATGACAGTGCTGGTTCGCGCGATCGAATGAGCTAACGTCGATCAGTGTACACAGTATTTGCACATTGTCAATCTCTCTCTTAGAAGTCGGTCGTGACCTACGCTAAAAATCTACGCGGATGGAATATTCGAATTCTAGGCACAGCAGACACATGATCGCCTCAGGCATTTTCAACTCAATTCTGATTTTGCCGTTCTCAGGTTGGGACGCATGACCCTCCGACGTGTTCGGATCAGGTATAAGTTCAAAGAGTAACATGAAATTGCCGTTTATACACATATCGTGTTATCTGCAGTTCCAAGTTCGAATAATGTATTCCAGACGCTTTGAAAAGCGTCCTGTAGACCACGACGCAGGTCTTTTAATGATCCATGCCAAGAGCTACGCCCTGTTTAGGGAACGTTGTCCCGTTCAGAAACAGCGAAAAATCGCTGATATTGTAATGTTGAAATATGTACGGGTTGCTGTCCAGCGAACCGATAAATTCGGTATAATTAAACATGGTGAAAAAGAGATGTTTCAGTATTTGACCTAGGACGGCGTTCGTCGATGGATAAAGATTTTGATCCGGCGGAGATTGTGAACGACTTGAGTTCTACACTCTTTACGTTATACCGCCGGAGACACCCCTTGCTCAGTGCCGAATTGTGAGCCAGCAATATGGCGGAATTTGGCCTTACGCGTTTGACCAGTAATTGGGCGTTTTTGAATCGAGACTCTTGTTCATCAAATACAAGCTCGATCGGGCCTTCGTCATTATGATCTGCAACCTGACACCCGGCAGTAAGTATAGGGGTACGTTATATATGTCAGCATGTAATCGACCGTAGAGCTGCATTTTCTTACTCGCGCTAAGTTTTTTCCAAACGGGTGATGAATCCCAGGTTCATTGTGACGTCAGAGTCTCGACCGTATGGTCGCTAGACTGCATGTCTCTCGTGTCGAGATACGGGTAAGCTTTTGAGAGAAGTGAGGCTGCCGCGTCCGTGCCGTAGCTCATGAAAGTCTCCAGATAATGATGATAATTATAGTGCTCGCTTGCCTGCGTGATGGTAAGGACATTGAGGCGACATTACATTGATTGAACAGAGAGTGCAGGAAATTATTGGTCACGGCCGGAAGGTCCGTAAAGTTCACATGGTTTCCCGAAGCCGAGATCAATTTACCCCAGACGTAGAATTTGATATCTAGATCCATGTAACTATCCTTATCGGCAGCTATAAAAACATTCGGGGTCGTTTTGATCTCCATCGTACCAAGCACAGACGTCTGAATAGTGTGTGCGCAAAGATGTCAACCTCGCTTCTAACGGCCGCTATCTCCTGAAGAAAACTAAGAAAAGATATCCCTTTTTATAATTTTTCTGTCACGCCTCTACTTTTCGTTTCGGGACTTTGTCCCCCTCTTGTCCCCTTTTACCTCACGTTTTTCTGGCGCGTTTGCGTCCAGGACCTCGTAATTTGATAATCAAATTTTGTGCGGATTCAATCACATTATATCTCCAGCACTCACTTTGGGTGACTTCAGTTCCGTGATATCGGTCAGGATCTTGCAACCGGTACACAAAGTCTCGCAGCCCACTGCCTTGGCCACACTCAACAGAAGAGAACAGCACCGGCGAAAAAACCCGTGAAAAAATTGCCGATCCCGTGTCCTCGCTGGAGGTAAAGAGGGGCGGAAGACACGGGAGCGATCCCCGGAGTAAGACCGCGACCCTCTTTATTTAGGTAGTAGACAACTAAAGGATGCATCGTTATAAATGTCCTATTAGAGATGACAACGCCGCGTTTTATAGATTATCATTTGTAATTTTTATGAAAATGAAGCACCAATTTGCGGGCGTCGTGGTGTCCTCGAAAGGAATGTGCAGCCCATCCTTCGTCAAGAACTCGATTCCGACATCCTCAAGTCTCCGCTGCTCGACAGTCACATTTTACACGTTTCGAAACTAGTGCTGAAATGATGATGATGAAGGTAAGATGAACGTTCGCATACAACTGACGATGCTGTCGCCCACAAATTGCGGTGATATCAGGTTACAGTATAGTAGGGCGATGGTTTCCCCTATTTGCGGCGAGGAACACGAAATTTCACAGACCCCCACTTCCCAATGGAAGGTCCAACCTAGGTCGACGGGTTGTGATAGTGTCACCGTGAAATCGGCTTGTGTATTCTGTTCAAAGATGTCTCGCGAAGCGTTGCTGAACAGATTCACGTAAAAAATCGCTCGGGCTCGCCGCCATATTGAATATTCGTCACGCTAGTTGCAGGCACCCAAGATTCGAATTCCTGACTGTAACCTCGCTAGCGGACTAGGTATTCACGAATGTATCGTCTAACCATCTTCTCCAGTATTTTATCTATCTTATAAGTGGTCCGGTCCGTTATGCGTACGGGGGTCAGTTCCTTCCGATAAAACTGGCCGTCTATAGGCGTGCGGTTAAAATCAACGAGCTCGTAGACGGCTCGTGGGCGTCTCTCGAGTACTTTCGCGACACGAAATATCTCGAGGCTGAAAATCTGTTCGGCAGCCTTGGCAAACCGCATCTTCTCCTTGCTGATGCGTACGTGCTGCCCCACAAGAAACGTCGCTTACGCCTTCTTCCTCTTCCATATCGCGAGAACGTCCGAATCGGCCACTCGCGAGGCAGCCATGCCAGTCGTCGAGTGAACCGTGTTATTGTAGGCAATGACAACTTTAGGCAGAACATCGATATATTCGTAGGTTCTTTTATATGTAAAATATTTGTAGAGTCTATCGCGAATAGTGCGATGCAGACGTTCCACGACTGAACATTTCAAGTCGCGGTTTCTACAAACCTGAAACTGCAAGCCCTCGCCCCATAACATAACCTGGAAACGTTTATTTAGAAACTCCTTGCCCTTATCAGTTCGCAACCTTAAGGAATCCGTTTCCGTGTCGAATATTTAGGGTCATCGAATATGGACCAAAACGCTCAGCCAACGGAAGGCCCGCTTTTTGTCTTTACGGGGATCATATGTAGAAATATCGACAATACATCTATAACCGACAGAATCTATCTGTGATTATCGTTCTATTGTACGTAGATCTGTACATCCATCGAACCGCATTCCCACACTAAATCACGCACGTCACTGTATAGGGATTACGCACTAAACTCTTCCACGCAGGTCTATGAAGACTATAGGCTCCGATGGCGTCGACAGACTTTGTCGTCGTCGATGTACCTTTCCTCACCGACGTCGTTGCGGACCGACGCTTCCGCAGGGTCGAGATCGCTGACGGTCTGGCGGAGTCATAATACAATCTGCTAGTAGTAGTCATTAAAACTTTATCCACTCACGTTGTAACGCGGATTCGACACCCTGATCATTCGGTTTCGCAAAGAGGGGCGCAATGATATCGCGAAATTTCTTTCCTCGCGTTACATTAATGTTATCGCCAGGATTATATGTGTTCAAATGAGCGTTAGTCATTAACAATATTTTTTATACGTCTTTAGATCGTCATTGCTGATAAATTCCGAATTCACGTCCTTACACGTCAATAGTTCCTATAACCCCTACCTTCCTCTAAACAGGTTTCCCTTAATTGTGATACTGACATTGGAATCTATAGCCACCGGAAAATTAACCATCATGAATAGCTCGCCATCCATCCGGATAGCCTATTGTTTATAGAGAAAACGCTTCCTCCTCATGTAAGGACCAGCAACGCTTCCAACATTTACATCTTATATACCGTACGTCTGTGTCTCCCCCCCTCATTGACTGAATCAACATCATCATCACCAACATCATCATTAACAACTCCGATTCCGGGAATATTACGTTGTTTACAGGTCTCATAAACGATCTCTCTAGAAGTCGAAGGAGCGCCAACAGGCGCCCTGCGCCGCGTCTTTTTTGGAGGCGTTTTCAGCACAATTTTAAGGACTAACAATCCTTTTGCTAGCCCGGGCTCGGGGGAGGTTACCTGTTAGAAGTTGTCGTCGTGTCGGTTATTACTCGTCTTAGAAAATCCGAGATCGCTTTCGTCTGCGTCTTCCGCCTGATATCGGCCTCGCTAAACTTGTGGCGCATCTTCAGCCACTCTTCATACGGATGGTTATTTTTAAATCTGCCTGCACGTTTCCGCTCGCGAGGTGAAGAGAGAGGGCGGCGGCGTCGTTTGTCCCTATTATGGTAATGTGCGGCCGAGACGAGGAACATCTTACGTAATATATTTTTATCATGTGCGCGCGGCGGAACTTAGGATGAGGCTGACGTCGTTGGCAGAATGGCGCCCAGTAGGGGCAACAGAAATCCACCGCACTGAACTATGTGTCTCTTATTGTCCGGGATGACACACGTGCCTATCGGCAACCTTGCGAAGCGCGGCCTTGTATTTTTACAGCTTGTGCTTGTTACAGCCTGATAAATTTATATTGCAGTTCAGGACATTCAACACACTCTCGGTTAAACAATTCTCAAGTCCTTTGTTACAGTTCGTTATTACGGCTTTACGCAATCTCGGTTCGGCGGTTTTGAGCACTTGAACGGCGTCATAATTGGACTGCCACGCTTCATCGCCTATATCGGAGTAGACGACCGGAGGACATTCTGTCGGGAATATGTTGTTTCGAAACCGCAGACCGTCATTCGTTGTGTTAGATCCAAGATGAGCTAACGGTGGGTTCGTTGAGTCGCATCCGGGTAGGCGTTATACAACCCAATACCATCTTCGGGATACACTTGTTGAGCCAAATATATAAACTGGTTCTTATCTCTGACGTTTTGTCAACTCGACCAGATGATACGTATTCAGCGAAATATCGCTACTGTAGCGTCTCTAATGAAAGAGGTTTTGCGTAATGAAAATCACGCTGATATTACTGTGATGGCTAAGTCTCGTAAACAAGTCACACACTTGTTTAGAATAAACGTCGATTAACACATCGTCTAGGATCAAGAGGCACGGCTCGCCGCGCGGGTACCCCAACAAAGTTCTCCGGTACGCCCTCGTTATATTTGATGTTTACGGGCAACAGCAGACGAGACGGAACAGCGGTCTTCTCGCCGTAACACCACATAATTCCACTGCCGAATTCTCTTTCGGGGCAGAAGGAGTCGGGGTTCTGTAGGAACCGTATGCAGAATGAAGCTTTGCCTGAACCACTAGGTCCGATCAGTATATAGGAGAACGAATGCTTAAATTTAAGCTCATCACTAACGGATGGTCGTGCTGTTACACGTCCCTCTACCTACTCACCCTCCCCGATATATACCCAAACGGGACGGACGTGTTTTCGCCTAAACGGAGTCTCTTGAAGAAGAATATTCTTTAGAACCTATTTTCGGGTTCGGTGACTTTCGATACAGTTGCATCTCATCCCTTCATCTTTGGCATAAATTTCTTCTCGGTATCTATATTCACGACAGTGGGTACTCCCCCCCCCCACCGGCACCAGAATTATGTCCCTGATAAGTTCGAAATTCACCAATCGCGAGGCGTTGTAATTCAGGGTTATGCCTCTGACTTTACAGATGGTTTTTTCGACCGTCGCAATCACAGTATCGAGCACCCTGTACGCGTAGTTCCTTGTCCCGCCACTCACAAATTACGATATGGTTTATGGGGGCGCAATTCGCAGGTCATGTCTCCCAATTTGTCCCCGGTTTCAATCAAATCGGGTTCGTCCCTGGGCTGAATGTAAATTACCCAATCCGTGTCGCAATAGATCGAGTTCTCTTTCAGCCTGTCCAGATAGCGATACAAATGGATCCTTGCTCCTGCGGTGACGTAAGCTCCTATTACCTCGTTCGTATGTCGCGAACTCGGCACGTGTTCCTGTGCCCCGTACTTCGATGAGACCCAGACTTCGTTATCGTTGGCAAACACGAGGGTCATAAATTCGATGTCGGGCGTGGCCAGAAATCCGTACAGTTTTCTGTGATTACTTTGGTCATAGCCCGATCGTTCCTCTCTGTCAATTTCCACCACATGCAGTTGAGACAGAGTTTGGCCAGACCCCGTTTCGCATCGCTATAACTGATTGCTTCCTTCACTAGCCGTAACCGTTCACGTGTCCAAAACGATTCACATACCGCTCCTCCTCTTCGGGACTATGGACCCATGCGGGATATTATAATATATGGCGGACTTTATAGTTAAGATCAATTCAAACTTTGCGCGCTGACCGCCACTATATTGGAAAATGGTCGGACAGTCATATAAACTTTAATTTAAAGTTAGCGGTATGGCTGCCGAAAAAAAAGGTAAGCGTTGACCTCCATATTAACACCTATGTAAAGTTAGCGCCCCTGGACAAGCCAAAATGGCGGGACTTTAAAATTAACGGGCACCCCCGCGCGCCATTTTTTTGAAGCATGGCTGAGTTTTAAATTTAATTTATTTTTTAACATTAGCGTCACACCCGCCATTTTACACAATGGCCGACTGTAGAATTACATTTCATTTTTTAAAATTAGCGCCGCATCAGCCATCTACCAGATCCAAAACAAAAATTTTCAGTTTCGGTTCGGGGGCTTTTGCCTCCAAGATGCTTTTTTGGAATTTTGGGGCTCACTACCTGCTTCTTTTAAATTGGCGGGGGAAAACTGCACCCCCCTCTTTCGAATTTTGGGGCCGGGGGCTTTGTCCCTGGGCGGACTGTATCTCACTGGTTATTACTTCCCATCTTAAGAATGCAAACTCCTATCACAAATTAAGAAATAATCACAATAAAAATTACAAATCTAAACACAAAAACACCGGAAAATAATCAACAAAGATCTGGACTTATTACTCAAATATCACAAGGGGTTCAAAGGTTGACATGGTCTCAGCGGTTAGACAGATGCTGATATGTAAAACCCATAAATCCTGAGAAAACCAAACGCAACAAGGGCGGCTGTCGACAAATCCTACTACCACTTCCAAGATGGCTAAGGCCGTGACCCCTGGGCAATGCAGCTGAAACTGCAGCAGGCGGGAGAGGATGAAGGCAAAAGTCCAGCGACATAAACCTGGGCTCATTCAGCTAAGGGAGCAGACCGTTACAGAAAAGCAAACAGGTCTGGAGGCATCAAAGTGGCAGCCCCACCACTAGACTTACCTTGCGACGGGCCGGTAAGCTATCCATGGGGACAGAAAACACTCACATCCTCAAAGGAAGAAAAGGATCGACACTCAATATGACTACACGGCTAGTTTTGACGCACAAAGATTTGAGAAAATAAAAGTAGCCACATGGAATGTCAGGGGAATTGCGGGCCTCTTCGGGGGTAGCAATTGCGATTAGGAGACTGGAAACACAAGGTACAAGATTACACTTGGATTTCGGACAGAATTATTGAAACTAGAATAAGAGTACTGAATAAAAATTTTACAATAGTGGAAGTATATATGCCGGTAGAAGGAAAAGAACAAGACACAGAAGAACCGTAGACGGAACTACAACAAAACATGGAGAAAATCCCTAAAACGTAAAATATTATTTTAGCAGAAGACTTTATTGGAAGGCTAGGCAAACAACCAATCCCAACATGTATAGGAACATATGGAGAACAAGAAACAAACCACAACGGAGCAACAAAGAGAGATTTTTGTGCATTTAATAAACTCAAAATAAATTCAATCTACAGACAGAAAGACATTCATAAATTTACTTGGGAGGCAAGAGGAAACAAGTCAATAATGGACTACATAACTATAAATTATAGATTAATATGCAACATTAAAGATACAAGAGTTTTGAAGGAAGTAAAATTAATACCGACCACAACCTAGTTGAAAGCAAATTTAAATTTTCAAAACATGCAGAACATGGCTACAATAAAACGGACAAACAGTATACAAAAAATCTCCAACATTTAAAGTACATATGTTGGAACAAGAATCAATAAGAACCTTATATAGAAACAGACTGAAAGGTAAATTTTACACCACTATCAGGAGAGACAGGAGCAGAATGGTTGAAAATTAAAGAGGCCATCACCAAAGCAGCAGAAGAGAGTATAGTTGGTGGAAGAACCAGAAATGGCTTCGAACGAGTATTGACAAAATACAAGAGGAAATAGAGGAAAAGAAAGCTAGATACAGAAATTATTTACAAAACAAAACAGTGGAACACTATACAGATTATAGGAAACAAGCAATAGTAAGGAAAATGACATGAAGGCAAAGAAGAGAGGATTGGGATAAATTTGTTAAGACACTGGAAAGGGACATAACAGAAACACAAAGCAAAGCTTTAAAATATTTGAACAGCTACAACTGCAAGAAAGAGATAATGATCATAAAACTAAGTCAGGCCACTTACTCATTTTTGTTTTCATATCCATTCCTCATCCTTTGCAG
>Ga0136643_10004257_pt1 | contig 19662 bp, 11 predicted proteins | sample TergutLab28metaG_FD_96883 | JGI IMG/M metagenome (GOLD analysis project Ga0136643, IMG submission 96883) | Labiotermes labralis P1 segment gut microbial communities from Petit-Saut dam, French Guiana - Lab288 P1 (version 3) (version 3) | ecosystem: Host-associated > Arthropoda: Insects >...
ATAAGGAATATCCAGCACCTGCAAGACAGGATCACATCAGCCATTGAAACTGTAACACGAGACATGATTCAGAAAACGTGGCAGGAGATAGAATTTCATTTGGACGTCTCCAGAGCTACAAACTGTGCACATAAAGAAATGTACTAAGGTAAGTCTAAAACTTTAAATTTTCTGAACATTTGAAGAAGCTAAACGTGTAAATCCGTCTAGTACTTTTTAAGTTATAGCAGTTTCAAATCCCGTCCATCTTTTACGATGATCCTGTACTTTAGATGCAGCCGACAGTATTATGTGGGCCAAAACAAATAGTAACTGCCGGAGTGAAGGTAAACAAGGAAGACCACGGAAAAGATGGACTGATGAGGGTGAAGAGGATCTGAAGATAAAAGGGCTCGCTGCGCGACGTATTTATAAGTCGTTCGGCATTAAAGGATTAATGGGAATCAGAAACTGGTACAGAGTGACCAGAGAGCGGAAAGAATAGAATAGAAGCGTAATAGAAGCAAAGTTTAAAACTTACTGTAGTGTTTTAGGAGAAGAAGGATAGAAAGCCTGAAATGGGAACTTTCTCCTACTTTATATATTTTGAGGCAAATCAGCTGACAATTTCGTTCAACCCTACATCTACTATCCTCACAGAACAGCTGGGTCAGGTGAAGTATATTTATGCCGACCGGTAGGCATATCATGTTATAAGACGCCTACTGACCGCCGCTTCTCTGCCGTCATAAACTTCAGAGTCGCGGTTTACAAACTTGAGACACGACACGAACTTTTTTAGAGCTATTTAATAATGTAGAACCCTTAAATAGCACACGTTAATAAATATTTCAAAACGCAATTTGCATTTAAGCACTTTTTGTGGAATGTAAAGTAAAGAGACTGCACGAAATTTCCTCGTGTTTTTGGTGTTATAGCATCAAAAAAGCATTCGGGCCATGAATGTGGAATTTTTTTGTTTTTGGCGCAACAACCCCCATTGGGCCAGGGCTTCCTCATTCTTGAGGGTTCTAGATCACACACAACGACGCACTACAATCGGTAGGACTCCTCTGGACGAGTGATCAGCTCGTCACAGAGACCTCTACCTGACAACACACAACACTCACAACAGACAAACATCCATGCCCCCGGTGGGATTTTTTTTCGAACCCACAGTCTCAGCAGGCGAGCGGCCGCAGACCTACACCTTAGACCGCGCGGCCACTGGGACTGGCTGAATGTGGAATTACGTATGTGAATACGTCATAGCCGTAATTTTAAGCCTACATTTTGTGTTAATTATATATATTATAAAATTTCTTTAAATAATTTTCAGGCCAAGTTATCAGGTCACTGCAAATTGTAGTTTGAGAGCTGTCAATGGCCTAACATATTTTAAATTGAAGGGCTTTAAAGTGTCCGAATTTACGATGATATGCGGCCTTGTATTTTCTTAATTGAATATTGATAAATCTGTCTTCTGGAAATATCTCGACATAATCTTCGCTTTGTGTGTGGAAATTTCTGTCTTTTGTGTTGAATGTAATGTATATATTTTTTCCGTATTATTATCACTTGTTATATTTTCAAAATGTTCCTACCCGTATTACATGAAATATTCAGACGAAAACACCTCCGTTTGCAAAACTGAACACTATTTTTTTTTGAGAAACTAGAGATGCAGCTTCATGCAATATTACCTCGACACTAGACGGAGGCGAGTGGTCAGCTTCACACTACGGTCGCCTTACCTCTAGTGAAAGACCCCAACCTGCACTCGTATAGAAGACTTTACAGGTTCGGACGGTTTAGGTAAAAACAAACATTTTGTCCCTGCCGGGAATAGAACAGTGATCCCTCAGTCATGCATTGTATATCTCAGTCGCTATACCGACTGAGCTCTCGCGGCTTGTATGAAGCGTTTGGGATGTTTAATAATAGCAGCAGATCTTATATTTGTGATGTAGAATTTACGTAATCCTGAATGTAATTTTATGAACTTCTCTTCAAGGGATATTTTCCAAAAGTAAGGCTTTCATCAACTTCATAACAAAGTAGGGCATTTTTTCATATATTTTGTCAACACAAAAACAGTGAGGGGCCAAGAACCTTCCTTTTTTCTTGTTCACTTCCACTGCATTTCTTCAGCAAAGGTCTTTAAGAAATTTCAGAGAACTGTAAGAGGGACAAAGGTGTAGTATTTAGTTATTATTGTTATTATTATTATTATTATTATCATCATCATAATTATCATCAACAGTTCTTTTGTGTTGAGTTCCTTGAAAATGTACAGCAATGAGATGGTATTTGGACCTAAGAGAGAGGAACAAACAGGACGAGGGAGAAAATAAAATGGCACCGTTATGAATTTTATCATCTCTGTCTTCAAGAAAAATTATTCGGACCAACAAACCCATGAAAATGGAGTGACTTCTATACGTAACACTAAAGAATGCGGCTAGGAACTTTAGAAGGTCAGTCGAAAAGTAATTTCGTAGTAAAATTCCAACCAGATGCAACAGTATGCAGATATTTATTTACTCTAGAGTCACTCTACATGTTTCGGGTGTCACAGCACCCATTATCAGGAGTACTAAAAACTGTAACCGCAGCCTCCGGTACAGGTGACCTGATCGGCCACGTTGGAGGGAAGTAGCTGTACCAGTATTATGACCTGTACCGGTGGCTGCGGTTAAAGTTTTTAGTACTCCTGATGATGGGTGCTGTGACACCCGTAACATGTACAGTGACTTTGCAGTAAATAAATATCTGCATACTGTTGCATCTGGTTGGATTTTTATTAACACTGAATCACGATGCACGGAACCGTGAGTTTAAGATTTAATTTCGTAGTCATAATAACGTGCATTGATAGTGGTCGTGACAGCAGAACTCGTCACCGAGTCGTAACATTCTGTTTCCGACAGTGAAGCACAGTTTTGGCGGCCGAGTGAACAGTTGCTGAAGTGAGATTAGCCTGATCCCGGCTATTGTCTTAAAGTCTTATTTCCATTAATAACAATTTTCATGAACATACGCTTTTCAGATTTCCCGGGATCATATCTGGATCCGGTGACATCCTGCCTGACAGTTTCGTTGTCTTACACCGTCTCTCCCGACGCTGAGCGGGTAATTTCTGAAATGCCGTCACAGTAATTAATACATTATTCCCAATGATCCTATCTCTCGACGCTGTACAGTCAAAAGCTGTTCAGAGAGTTGAAATACCTAGAAATATAATTTTTTCTCTTTCTCTTGTCGAGATAAAGCAGTTGACATATGATGGCTTTAGAGACCTCTGTTACTCGTGGAATAATAAGAATGGGAAAGATGATACTAAACGGATTTAAATCCACTGAAACCTTAATGTAACAAAGGTATCTTTCAACATATTTTTAACCCTAAACGGGTAAAACTGTTCCGTGCCTCACAGAAGACAGTCATTTCTTTTGTACAGTTAATTCAAGTAATGACGCTCAGAACAATTTTTATTAGTCTGTGAGGCAGCTGAAACTGATATTCTTTTTAGCTACTTCTAGGAAGTGTGTCATCCCCGTTGTGTGTGTGAAAATTGGAAAGGGTATGTAGTCAAACACAACTATGTCGATTAAGATGTATTTAATGGTTAACCTAGACAACTACATGTTTCGGCCTTTACTGGCCATCTTCAGGTTGTCTTCAAGAGAACTTAAGTTCGTACTATATACATTGTGCGCGCACGTGGTGTAGAGATCTCTACATACGGGTCTTATTGCGTAATGTAATTTCTATATGTGGTGGTATGTTCTGACTACAGGCAGGATAGAGTCTGGTGGCAACAAGAACGTTCAAACTTGACACTAGCCACCAGACCCTATCGTGCCTCTAGTCACAGCATACCACCACATATAGATCTAGGAAGTGTGTCATCTCCGTTGTGTGTGTGAAATTAGGAAGTGGTATGTAGTCAAACACAACTGTGTCACTGAGGCTTATTTAATGACTATATGATGGAACAACTACATGTTTCGGCCTGTGCTGGCCATCTTCAGGTTATCTTGGGGAACTTAAGAACTAGCTATATGCATGCGCGCGCACGTGGTGAAGATGGCCAGCACAGGCCGAAACATGTAGTTGTTCCATCATATAGTCATTAAATACACCTCAGTGACACAGTTGTGTTTGACTACATACCACTTCCTAGTACCACATATGGAAATTACATTACGCAATAAGGCCCATATGTAGAGATCTCTGCACCACGTGCGCGCTCAAATGTATGTAGTAAGACCTTAAGTTCTCTTGAAGACAATCTGAAGAATGCCAGTAAAGGCCGAAACATGTAGTTGGTTAGTATAGCCATTAAATACATCTTAATTGACATAGTTGTGTTTGACTACATACACTTTCCAATTTTTAGCTACTTGTTTTAGTTCCTTAACATTCAAGAAATTAATGTATCTGAACTTGATAAATGGTTAACTGCAATATTTTCTGTGTTCAGACAGACAGACTGGTTTGTTTGTAGACACGTGATTGTTACCATTAATGTTAAGACGATTCGCCTCCTTTTGTGTTATCGATCAAGTATATCTATATCTATATCTATCTATCCATCCATCCATCCATCCACACACCCACCCACCCACCCACCCACCTATCCATCCATCCTTCCATCCATCCATCCATCCATCCATCCATCCATCCATCCATCCATCCATCCATCTATCTATCTATCTACATCCATCTATATCTATCTATCTATATCTATCTATCTATCTATATCTATCTCTCTATATTTATCTCTCTATCTATGTCTGTCTGTCTGTCTGTCCGCCTGCCCGCCCGTCTGCCCGCCTGTCTGTCTGTCCGTCCGTCTTTCTGTTTTTCTTTCTTTCTTTCTGTCTGTCTTTCTGTCTGTCTGTCTGTCTGTCTGTCTGTCTATATACACGTGTGTGTGTACAGTCACAAAAAATCGCCTCATTCGATTTTTCTGTTTTACACATATTTTAAAACCCTATTGTAATTATTGTTCTAGCATTTATTTGGCACTTTGTAAGGGGTAAAAACTCGTACCTACTTTCAGTTAAGGTTTTTACTGAAAGTTTAAAAAAAGGCCTGATTTTGGATTATGTCAAGCCGAAATTTTTTACCTAAATTTAAAAAATATATACTTTTTTGTATGTGACTCTATACTGTGGTGTATAGTTTCCCGCTAAGTTCACTTTCCCTTTTACTACTGTGTACCTAATACAGAATATTTTAAATGAGGTTTGATGTTTATTTCTCCTGGATATGTGGCGGTAGATGTCACTAGCAACCGGCAACCCCAGCGTCTGAGGTGCGGGGTGGTGTTCTGAATATGCGTTCCCACTTTCCTTTTTAATGACATGAGTACACTTTCAAGGTCCCGTCTCTATATTATATTTCAGTTTAATTAAATTACGTGAATAAACTTTAATTCAATAGGCTTACCAGTGCCGTAGCCTTACCAGTGGAAATTATTATTTGCCATTATAGGGCCTGTTATAATTTTTACAATTAAAGCAAACGTATTCCTGACAAGGAAAAAGTAGGCTTACTGTTGTAAGAAAATAAATGCATGCATACATAAAAACACACACACACACACACACACATACTCTACATTTGCACAATTGCTTACCCACGCAGGAATGGCTAATAGTTGATAATGTGTGAAAATAGAATGGTTACGAATATAGTAGGGTCTTGTTTTGCGACGGCACGTTTTACGACGATTCACTTTTACGACACTTGTCGAGTCGGACCGAGCACTCCCGACTTGTGGTGCATCACTGTCGCAAATCAAGCGTCCTTTCTCTATTTCGTGCGCTTCTCTTTTCCGGTGTGCATGTGTTTCATCTTTTCTGTTTTAGTGCTGCTCTTTTATGTTGACTGTGATTTTTCCACCTCCATTAAAAATACAAAAAAAAAAAAATCAAGACATTTGACGTTACAGTCTTTCATGATTTCTGAATCACGGCCTGGTCCTTCTTCAACAAAATAAGAAGTGACTTGATTAATATTTTTTTTTCAATTATCTGTGTTATTTTCTATATACTTCATGCATTAAATTAAAATTGTTTGTCGTAATGTAAAGAAACATGATAAATTATAAAATTATTTGCCAAATTTGTTTCGAACATGAAACTATCTCAATTTAAACTTTTGGCGCCGGAATTTTTTTTTTCTCAATTTAAGCACACTCTGTATGTAAAATGTGAATAACACAGGAACCAAATACGTTAAAATTATGAAACAAACTGCCTTTTGAAGATAAAAGAAACGGAGAGTATATACCATGTTTAAAATATTCAGTATCTATATTTGTTGAATAAATATATAAAATGTAACTTTAGAGGTTAGCGGTGCGGTACGACCACTATAGTTGACATTAGGCGTCAAAAGGTTAAACCATTTGAATAGTACTCGTTTTACGACGATTCGATTTATAACCAAATATTCGAGAACGTAACCCCGTCGTAGAACGAGACCCTACTGTAGTGACTTCTTGAGGCCAGGTACTTTGCTGAATTTATCCAATGGAAGTTACTAAAAAGCTATCAACATTTTTTACACGAACGTTCTGTTTTATTAGGCTCATGATTTTTTTCATCTGTAACTTTCTTTATACATTTCCCGTAATGACGGCACAAAACTTTAAGCCATTCGTTGCACCAAGAAACAAAGTTCCAACTTTCGGTGCCAGCCGAAATGATGGGAGAGGGTTCAAGAAAGAAGTAATTCTGTAGCGAAGAGGAAACTTTTTCCGGTGTAGTTGACAGAAGAAGCCCGATGGGTGAGCCCCCTCCTCCTACTCTTTGAAGGGTATGTTGGGGTTGGGGAGGGGTGTTGACAATAACGGCTGTTGTTGGAGCCGCGATGATGAATTGCACGGACCGGCTGTCATGTGACAAGTGTCAGATACACTTCTATACGACAGTCCCGGGAGAGTGGAGCATTTTGATATCAATGCAGCTATTCCACTTGGAGCAGAATGTGCTAGCCTCACCTGCTGTAGCTCATAGACATCGGTCTACGCAGTAGATCACCGCAGTTCCTAGGTCCAAGTCAACAGCAATGTTCACAGGAAACCTACAGTAATCCTCATCGTTTGCTTAAGGTGTATAAATTCCAGGAGCAAGGAGCGACTGAAATTTTTGGTATTCAGGGATTAACCTAACTCTTTTTGTACGTTCTTCTCCTACTGAAGTGGCCATGTCGCTGAAAGTGTGGCACAGGTATAGATCCTCGTAGTCTGGGTTACGACCACATGTAGCTTCGTGACAGTCAGCACTTTGGATTAAAAATTAGCCAATATCGCAATTTTTAGGCTAGAGGTGGCATCGCTAATCCACCGTATTCGGTAAAAGAACCCGGTTGATAGACTATAATCGACTAATAGGGGAAGTGTTTCAAGTAGCCTATTGTCCACTACTGAGGTACGTAGTGGTGCAGTTTTTTGAGGCACTGAGCTGCAAACCGGAAGGTAGCGGGATTTTTTGTTGACTTAATCCTTTCGGCCGCCCAATGGCCCTGAAATGGACTTAACCTCTAACAGAATTGAGTACCAGGGATATCTCCTGACGGTAAAGGCGGCCGGTGCGTAAGGCTGACAACCTTGCCATCTTCACATGCTGATTTTCTAGAAATTCTGGGAGCCTCAACCTAGAGCCCTCAGGGCCTGTCCACGCCCCTATAATGATTTCTTTATCTTTACCTTTATTATCCACTATCAACCATACTTTTGCTGCTTGCAGCATAGAAATAAAGACAGACTGGTCAAGCCCCAACATAATTTTCACGTTAGCCTCCGAATTATGCGTAACTCACTGTAGATAGTAATGTAAACTGTACGTAAGTTACATTATAAATTCTCTGAAGGGAATTTGAAATGCCAGAGACATTCTGTCTGCAGTTGGCTGTAATTGAAAGTTCCTTCCACTGTATAAAAAGTGTGTTAGAAGAAAATAATCCCACATTCTAATATTAATAATTCAGTAGGTATTATATTGTGGTTTTCAATTTACAGATGTATACAGGAAATGAAATATTAAAATGACTGTAGATATCAGGGTTAGACCTGTCGAAGAAGATAAAGCGGAGGAAATTGAAAGAGAGAGTTGACTGTTAAATTTGAAAGGAGAAAGCCTGAATAAAAATTTTGCTTTGAAACTGGCACAGAAGTAAAGTGATGTCAGGAGAGAGAGGAAAAAAAAAAGCTTGTTTTGAGTTACGAAGTTGGTGACTCATGAAATGATTGTGTGAAAGAAAAGAAGAATTCATGCCTTTAATTTCGTGTGTGTGAGAATATTCCGTCGACGAAATGCGTCAGTACAATTATTCCTTACAAGTGTTTGGTTGATTTAGGTAGGAGACTCGATAGAAAGGATATAAAGGATCGAACACGATGATGACGACAACCAGTCTCTTCTATTGGACGGAGGAGACAGGTCTGTCACCGCAGTTGCCTTACTATTTCTCTTTACATAAACTCAACTCTTAAAACTGAAGAATAAGAACCAACTAGATGCCACTTATTATTTCATTGTACTTCTTATAGGCTCAACATGTTTCGGGCATTACTATGGCCATCATCAGGAGCTCGCGACTGATGATGTTGATTACCACATTGGTCGTTTCGTTCTTGATTTGCTGCAGGTTGGAGGTTAGGTGCGGTTAGGCTGGAGTAGTGTCCGGGCTGTAGGTTTTAGCCTGCAGCTCGGATTCTATTGAATATTCCTTGTACAATAAGCTCGCAAGGACGGAACCTGTACATAAAGAGGTGACCTGTGTTGCAGTGAAACCGCACGGCAACTCCGTCATACTCTCAAGAGTAATAAAATTTACATAAAGAATTCCCTGTATAATTTTCCACGAATTATGTGCAGAATATTTTGTTTTCCAGCCGCGTTCGTCTGTTAGGGGCAGGCTACCGTTACGTGGCAAGTTATACACAGGGGCCTAATTAACTTTCTCTTACTGAAATAACGCAGAAAACTGCCCTTTTGTTCGGTACTGTCACGTAAAGTACCTGAACTGCGACAACAATTGCAGCAGGCATGTAGAACTCACCTGACATCTACCGTCAGAGGGGCTAAATTGCAAGGGCAAAACGGAGTTTGCCATTTTGTGTCGGGCGTTTTCTCTTAATGAACATCAGAGCAGGAGTGTGTGTGGAATATTTTATCACACATTTCGTGTTTGTTTCTTCTAAGTGGTTGTTATCTCTGGTGTCCAGTTGCAAGCTGGTTATCAACCCAAGTCCCAGTAATGTTAAGGAAAACTCGAATATATATTTATTATTAATTTCTGTTCGTGACTGACCGACGTACCAATTACTGTACTAAGAACAGAATTTTTTCTAGAGACTTTTGCGTGCAAAATCTTCTTCCACATAGAGTATAACTGTGTATGGCAGCACTGTATTTACTGTTTAGTGGCAGGTTGTGGCACTTTTTGAGAACGAACTAATGCTTCAGGTATGCTGTCTGGACACAGAAGTTTGTAACTGAAAACGAATACTGTTCTTAAGATGTGTCATCCCCGTTGTGTGAGGTCAACAATACAAAGCTGTAGTGTGTGTGTGTGTGTGTGTGTGTGTGTGTGTGTGTATACAGTCAAGAACACAATAATATTCCTGTTAGTGGCGATATATAATACACAACTACATATTTCGGTATGATAGGATCATAAGATGCATTTACATGATGAAGTACGCATCAATATACATTTTGGCAACTTTTACTAATCCCACGATTTGTGATGTAAGACGAGATCTCGTCCCCCTCCCAAAATTACCACACATACGGCGTAGACACTTAAGTTCTTCGGACAACCTGATGATGGCCTAAATACAGAGCCGAAACATGTGCTTGTATATTATACATTGCTACTAATTGTAATATTGTTGTTTATATATATATATATATATATATATATATATATATATACACACACTACAGTGTTGTATTATTAACGAATACTGCATTTTCGTTTATATCGACGTTCATTCTTTAAAATATTTAACGAATTTGCATTGCCTTCTTTAATATGAAGCTTAAATAGTACAAATGCCAACAGATATTAAAGGTAGTTCGCGGTGAATTTAGCAGAAGAATACATAAACAAATTGTTTACTGTTCGTACAGGCTCGCATTTTTTACTTAATCATTTGTTTTTCAGTAGCGTAAGAGTGACATCTTTGAAATTTTTAAATCAATTGTTTACACTTAAAAATGACTGTCTTCCGCTGCATTTTAAACTTAGAAAATTTGTCTCCTTTCCTAAAAACCTAATCAGCATTGAAGTCCTGCAGGATTTTCAAGAAGTCCTGAGATCATTTTACGAGTCAGTTTTATAACCTGTTCTTCGACAAGCCACGGCTTTTATACACTTACACACATAAAGAAGACTGTATGTAAAGTTAAAGTGATGCCGTTACAAGCCCGGTGTGGCCCAGAGGGTGGGTAAAGGTATAGCTCTACTCTTCCTTGACCGCGACACTAGAAGGGATGAGTGGTCAGCAGCACGTCCTTGCTGCAATTTACCCCCGGGAAAGACCCGGTACCCATTTTACAGGAGGCTGGGTGGGCTCCAGGGCCGGTCTGGGCTGGCGGAAAATCTCGTCCCCACTGGGATTTTTTAAAATTACAACTTTATTGATCCTTCAGTACACAAATACAATGGTTGCATGGAAGATATTTCAGTAATGTATTGTTAACGGACTATTGTCCTTGTGTTTCGAATTGCACTGTTCGTTTGTTACCCTAGGCCCTTAGGAGAACGCCGTTATGATGGCGACGTCATCGGTCGGAGGAGTCCTTGCAGGTGACTCAATTATCCTGCGACTAGAGGGAACACAGTTTCTCCAGGTGAGGTGTGTCGGGAATTATAGTATCTCCAAGTAATTCCCTATCTTTTCGCGCCGGCGAGTTGTTTGATATGCTTTCCATCTAGCACGCCTCATGAAATCAGCATAGTCGATGGTCGATACTCGGTGCCAGTGTTGTGTACGGCAATATATCATGTGGACGAGGGTCCACAAAATTGTCCGGTCCCTCTGGGGTGGCCAAAAGTGAAAACTCGGACGGACGGTACACTCCGGTAGAATGTATTTCGGGTCCATGCGAAGGATGATCGCTATTCTGGAACGGATCCACCTCTAAATGTCGGCCCCTTCGCAACACTCAGTCAGCATGTGAATCAGAGTGTCTACTCGACCGCAATGTTGGTGGTACTTCGTTTTATCTTGGCTAGTCGGTCGTTGGTCGGTATGAGATCATGAATAACCAAAAACCAGACTGCTTTAAGTTCCTCCGATGACTATACTGCGTGTAGGTTCCCTCACACCTTAGTCCACGGGGGGTTGGGTGTTGTGTCATGATCCCTACGTCCCGTGCCCCTTTCAGTGCCAATGCCATACTGTGAGGTGAGGCGTAGATAAATCTGCAGAAGAATCGGGGGGCCACATCTTGTTCAGGACGCTTAATGTAGGCCATGTTGACGGCGTACACGTACAGGTAAGCTAGTTTAGTGGGGAACCTTGTGGCATGCGGTGGGTTTGTCCGCCTGCCAGTGAGGGTCCAGTTCTGTAACCATGCTGCAGTCAAAGTTCCATTCCGTTGGCCTTGCAGGTGCATACGGTATAGGAGTAAGGCCCTGCACTTCGCTCAATATCCGGCTTCTCCCATCCTCCCATTTGTTTTGGTCGTTGTAGTGTTGATACAGGCACTCGGAAGACTATTTCTCTCCACATATACCATGTAATGGCAGTTGTCAGTTGTTGTGTGTATATGTTTGGGGCCGGCAAGATTTGGGCGGTATACCAGATTTTGGACAGGAGAAAAGTGTTGACTTCACGCATCCGTTTTGCCAGGCAAGGGCCCCGAGTGTAGTCTCGCTTTGCCTACGCTCGTAACTTCCCTGTTAAGGGCCTTAGATTTTCGGGGGTTGAGACAGGCACCTGATGCTCTTTCATATAGGCGGATGGTTTCCCCTATACTGGCGACGTCAGCAGCAGAGGTCACAAAAATGATCACGTCATCAGCATAAGTCACCACCGATGTGGGGCGTGTGCGGAGTCCTATCCTTATACCTGGTAGTTTTAGGTCCAGAAGGCGAAGGAATGTTTGGATACACAGAGCATAGATGGCCATATTCATCGCACACCCCTGTCGCATGCGCAGCGAATTGTTATGTGTCCGTACTGGTGGCAATTTGTTTGAACTGAGGACGTAGCACCTTCATACATCCTCTTGATACCACCAATAAAGGCATTTCCAATGCCGTATCACTGGAGTGTTTGAAACAAGTAGTTGTAGATGATCCTATCGAAAGCATTTTTTAAAATCAAGGGAAAGCACGCATAACGGGAACATCCTGCTTTCCGCATGGTATCACGTAAGTTGCCACCGCGTCAATGATCTATTTCCAGGAACCCCACACAATTGGGTCTCCGTTAGGTGATCTGCCAACACTGGACGCAGGCGTTGTGCGATGATACGAGCAAGAATCTTGTAATCAGAGTTGAGGAGTGTAATGGGGCGGTAGTCTTCGGTGTTTGGTTCCCTTGCGCTTTCAGCAGGCAAACTATCACACCTAGATTTTGTTGCTGCGATATGTTTCCTGCCCAGAACATTTGGTTGATGACCTCACACAGGTCGACTTTTATGATTGCCCAGTTGTGTGAATCGATTTCGCGGCCTAGTCCATCGTTCCTAGGTGCCTTTTCCGCCCGCCCGCTTGTATGGCTCGGTATATCTCCGTTGGCTCGAATGGCGCCTCGAGCATTCCCTCATCCGAAGTACGCTACTCGCAGTGGACTACCTCCATCAATTTTTCCACGCTGGCTTCTTTCACCTCAATTGTGTCGTACGTGTTCCGTACAAACGTTGTAAGTCTGTGCTATTCCGCTCGGTGTCGTACACATCTGCCCTGTTCCATCTCTTAAGGTACGTATGATCCGCTCTGCACGCCGCCGTTTTGTCTGAAAGATGTGATATATCGTGGGCTGGTCTCCGTCTGGTCTGTCAGCATCGTTATTGTCATCAAGAATTTTCTGTAGCCTTCTGTTCTGCAGTCGCACAATTTTTGCTTTTAGACGGTTTAAAGCAGGTAGCGTTTGGTCGCTGGAGTCCGGTCTCTGCAATACTTCATACATGCATTCGTACAAATGGTTCTCCATCATACGGCGGTCCCTTCGGTGCTCGGCTTGTTCACGTTGGTATAGTTGTCGTATTTTCTTTTTACAGAGGCGGTCCCACCACATTGGTTGGTCAGGTAAGTACCCTTTCTGCCGTTGTATTTGTCCCCATAGGGTTCTCAACTTCTCCGTGGATGCGTTCTCAGTTATTACAGTGCTGTCCATTTTCCATAGCCTGCTTCCCCTCCGCATAATTGGTAGGTCAAATGATATTCGTAGACATACCGCGAGGTGATCAGTAAACGGTGCTACAATGGCCTCCACACCCAGTCACCTCTCGAGCAGTTCTCGTGTGGCGTAAATTCGGTCAATCCTGGTTGCTCCGGACGTGGAATAGTGGGTGTAAATTTTTTATGTAGTGTTGCCCTGTCAAGTGTCTGTTAATGCTAGGCCATGCACCAATGCCGCTAATGCTCGGCTGTAGATGAAGCCGCCGGTAGTGTCCGAAGCCTCCAATACACAATTGTAATCCCCACCCAGTAATATATGGCCCGTCTCACCAGTCAGCAAATAAGGCAGTTCAGTATTGAAGAAACGCTCGCGTTCATGTTTCATCGCCATGTCAGATGGGGCGTAAACATTAATTATCCAGATTTCTCTGAATTTGGCTGCCATAACGCGTCCAGACAGACTCATAATGATATTCTCTAGGGTAATTCCATCCCTCATGACGATGACGGTATCCCTTCTATTGGCGCCGATGTTATATTGTGTGGTGTATCCCTGGAAGTCATTGAGGACGTGATAGGTGACCTCTTGTACCAGTAGGATGTCTATTTCTTGGCGCCTGAGTAATGCGTTGAGCATTGATATTCTCGTGGGAGATATCATGCCATTTATGTTTAAAGTGGCAATTTTGATTGAGGCCATCGGGTCGATCTGCGCAGGGGAGTGGGCGAGGGGTCGACGATGATTTCTATACTTTTTCCTTATTGGATTGCGCTACTCTCGTTCTAACCTTCGTCCGTTCGCGTCGTATTCCAGCGCTTTTTTCCATTTTATCTTTTTATTTTGGAATCGGATTTGTCCCGGGTCGTCCGTTTTAGGGTCTTCGTCCAGAGGGTTGGTTGCGCCGTCCGCGGGCACTGCGTCCTCGTTGTCCAGCCCGTCTGTACTTCCGACGTCTGTCACCATTTCCTGTCTGGTGCATTCTTCTCCATGCGTGTTGCATGCAGGGATCGCGCAGTCTGGTTGGCCTATCGTCAAATGCCGTTATTTCTGCGTACACGGTTATCACTTCTTCGAGGTCAGGTACAGGTTGTGAAGTCGATTGAGTTTGCGTCCTCATCCTGAGGTATCAGATCATGCCTTCGTTGGTGAGTGGGGTCCTGTTGTTCCCCACCAATGTGTAGCGGGACGTTTGTGGCTTCAGATTCTCGACAGTAGGGGAAACTCCCGTTGCCGGGTCATGCGATGCGCTCTGGGAGACCACCTCTATTCCATTGACAACAGTGCCGTGCCAGTAGTGGGCGCCTATAGCCGCGACATGGGCCCATGTATTGGGGGTCGACTCTGATGTTACCATACCTCCTCCACGCCTTCTGGAGCATACCTGATTTATATGTCCACTGTCCTCACACCCTTAACATGTAACTGGCTGGCCGTCATAAGACGGTAATGCTCTGTGCCCTGCAATGTTCATTTGGGACGGAAGGTGTTTGGCCAGTTTCATCATGATCACATTAACCCCATTAGCTACCTTCTAGCAGTACGCCTTAGGCCATATTTCATCCTGGATCGAGACAATTTCCCCACATGATGCTAATGCTGCTCGAATGGATCTTTCAGTTACTTCTGGGGGCAGGTTGGCGATCGGAATACGCCGCATTCCCATGTCGGCCACCTGTAGACGTACTACTGATATTTCCCCTGTCACATGTCTGTATTCAGCACTCCCATTCGTAGACTGCAGAATGTTCTGTAGGTATATGCCATTTACGAACTCCAGAAATACGTGTCTTTTTATCCCATCAATCTGTATCATAGTTAGCGATTGTTCCGATACCTGTAGCTGGTCATTAATCCGTTCATGTATTTCATAAGCTGAAATACGTGGACTAGTAGGGTCAAAAATACATACTATTGTATGTTGTCGTTCTGCCATGGTCGATCTAGAAAAACATGCCCTATTTAAGCACTACACCACACCTGTAAACACTCCTCGGACTCAGCTATTACTTTCACTGCACTTCGCAACGTAAACACGACAACACGCACCGACAACATTTCTCCTTGCCTGCTCGTTGTAGACTGATTCGATCCCGGACCGTCCAGCCCGTAGTCAGTCGCTATACCGACTGAGCTACCCGGCCCACAAAGAAGACTATATAACCCCCTCTAAAGTAGAAAAGAGAAATAGAAGAATGTATAAAGAGGAAGGTGAGAGAGAAGAATAGAGAATGACACAGCATGAAATAGGGAAGAGACTTGTAATATGGAAGGCAGGATTTATTGTGCCGCAAACAGTGGGTCAACACATTTGTAAGCTTCTGCCAACAGATCGATAATTAGAATGCAAACAAACAGACGTAACAGTGTGTTCTTCGAGGCAGGTCGTGTTTTAGTGATTAGTGTTAGGTACCCTTCTTTTCATGCTGCCTGACGTGCACAGGGAAGGTAAACCATTTATGTTCGACATGGTAACCAAGTCCTATTAGTGACCGTATTTTGCTCGATTTCCGGCAAAAGATGACATTTTTGGGGGCCTTGTTACCAAGCTGTGCATGGATGTCCTTCTTGATTGCTCTGTTTTTGAAGCATGTATATAAATATACCATCACCAGTATCTCGATTTCAAGGCCTTTGGCTTCTTGGCCCTTTCCGGTCCGTGTGTGCTTAACAATCCAGTGAACACTCTAACGTGCGTATTGAATTCCTTGTACCTGCCGGCTTACATTGCATAACATGATATATATTAGTTAAACTGCAATTGGGTTGCCACCCGGTGGCAGTAGTACAGTACACAATTACACACAAATAATACACAGAATAACACAAAACAAACAATATATAGAACAACACAACAGTTTTTGGAAGAGTGCGGGTCGTGCATTAGTCTTCAGCTGCCCTTCATACAAATATGCTTTACCCATTTATTGTTATAGTTGTTTATGTGTACCAAAACTGCTTGTGTTTTACGTTCCTTAAAAATATTGTTTCCTTTTGCGTCACACAGCGTGTTTTGAATATACCAATATTATATTATATTATATTGTATTATATTATATTATATATCAATTTATTAAATTGTGTAGCAATATGATTAACTTGCTATCGGAAGCCTCTTTCTTCTGTTTTATCTTCCAAACAAACTTTGGTGCATACAACCTCTTTCGGAGCTCGTATTATTTTACAGTTACTTAGTCACATGACCTTAGCAGTTACTGCCCCCTGTAGTGAATTTTGCCGGTCCCAGTGGCCGCGTGGTCTAAGGTGTGGGTCGGCGGTCGATCGTTTGCTGAGATTGCGGGTTCGAATCCCGCCAGGAACATGGATGTCGGTCTCTTGTGAGTGTTGTATGTTGTCAGGCAGAGGTCTCTGCGTCCGGCTTATCACTCGTGAAGGGTAGTCCTACCGATTTTGATAGTAAAGCCTCGAAAAATAGGAAGGTCTGGCACACTGGAAGCTGTCGTGTTGTGGATAGCGAAAATTATTAACCTTGGCAGCGTGCAAAAGTGCGTAGCAGAAACACTAAATCATATTAAGACAAATTCTTATAATAAAACCAACTAGATGCACTAATTTCTCAAATTTATTTTTGGAAGAAAACTCTACCTGTTTCGGACAGTTCCTGTGTCCATTATGAGGAGTTTTTCACTATACACACAGCAGTGGTATGTCATTCAGGTTTGCTGACAGTTTGCTTGCAAGCTGTCAGCAAACCTGTATGACATGTGTACAGTGAAAAACTCCTGATGATGGACAGGGGAACTGTCCGAAACATGTAGAATTTTGTTCCAAAAATAAATTTGAGAAATTAGCATATCTAGTTTGTTGTATTATAAAAATTTTTCACGATGCAGGTCACCCGAGAGTCAAAAACAAAGATATAACGTCTTCGCAGCAGTGAGCATTATTACTGTGACATTCTGGGTTATGACACCTTACAATCTGGTAAGTTGGTTACATTTCGACTGCTTACCTCGTCAGGACTGTATGTCTGCACAGGAACCCACAAAACCCTAATAATAATAAACGATCCTTTCACCAAATTTTCGTCTGCTTACGTTTCTTATAGAAATTTGAAGTACTGATGTTTTACGGCCATATCAACTACAGGGCCTTATTTCTGAGGTTTCTGATATGCATTTTATGTCCCACGAAGTCTCCTTGCCATTTTGCGCTCTGTTGTGTTTATTTAATTCCTTGTCCTTGGGTTATTTTACGTGGAGGATGATATACACTCTTCGTCTTCCTGTCCACGCTTTTCAAATTACGATTAAAGTAACACAGAACATAATGCGAACGAACTTTAATAACGTATTTGCGTGATAACAACAGACTTGTGTCTATGTCAAAGTGTGGGTATTGTGATGGGACACTGTGCAATCATCGTACCGCTTTCTGGTTACGCACCAACTAGCACTAAGCACTGCAGAGTAATAGACACTTTGAAGAGCACATATTACACTGTAATAGGTAAAAGGTAAAGTGATCCCGTTACAGGCCCGGTGTGGCCCAGAGGGTGGGTAGAAGTATAGCTCTACTCTTCTATGACCGCGGCACTAGAAGGGGGTGAGTGGTCAGCAGCAAGCCCCGGCCGCACTTTACCCCCAGGAAAGACCCGGTACCCATTGTACAGGAGTCTGGGTTATTACTCTGTAATAACACCCTTCATGTAAACGAAAATTACACCTGAGGTAACAATCCACAGGCTAAACTGGATAAACTTGTGTAACTACGTTAAGGGAGTTGGTACTTTAAACACTTAATTACGCGAACTTCAGTGAAGTCATTATGATTTCAGGCTTCCGCAGCGGTGGAAATGAGATATGGGCTCTTTGGGATTTTACGTAACGTAGAATGGTAGTTTCTCACGGACGTTTCGGGACAACCAATCGGTAACTTCTTGATGATGGGACTGATCTTTTCCGAAACGTCGGTAAGAAGCTACCATTTTTACGTTGTACAAAAAGCCCAAAAGAGCGCAGACCTTCATCGAAGTAAAATTTCGAAAGTAATGTCCACCTCTAAGAAAATGCAATAACCTCGCCTCGAAAGTTCATCCTTCCAAAACTTCTGTAAATTTCTGCCAGACCACAAGTCCTAAGGCCCCAAAAATACCGTAATTTCTTATTATACTTATATTATTCTTCTAAATCTCTTCCTTTTTCTTATCCTTCTCTTCATCTTCTCCTCAGTTTCTACATCTAACTTGACGGTAAAACAGTAAGCATTCTTGCTTCGTCTTTCTGAAGACCGGAATTGGATTCGCTACCGCGCAGCCAGCAATTCTGCTTCCGTGTAGATAAGTGTTTTGTTAGTAATTTCAAGTGGCCTACAGCCCTTTTTGTACACACACACACACTTAAATTATCAATAGATAATCAACCTTTCGTACGCCGCTATTCAGCCTAGACAGCTGAAATAATGTTGAATCAATCAATTTGACTCCTTTTCCTTTCCCACACTTTTCTCTTTATATTTCCACATAATACGTTGCAGTTGTACAAAAATGGCAGACAGTTATTTTAATGACACTCTGCAAGACTTATCAGGCAACGCTCCGTTTTGTGTCAATATGTGTTCGCTCTGTTTAATGTCGGGCTGTAACCAAAAATAGGCCTCGTCAGACTCCTCCCCATCTCTCGAACTTTAACCGTGTTCGTGTTTATATTAATCCTCCCTAATTTTACAGTTGATACAGAGTAGTTTATTAACTTAAGAAAGCGCCTGAATAAATTAAATTAAATAGGATTAATATTGTAAATTAAATTCTTAAGTAAAATCACATGTTGCACCCACTGGGATGATACAGGGCTTCTAGATGTAGTGAAGTTAATACATCAGTAAGGAAATCCCTGCAGAACAGAGATATAGAGTAATGAATTGTTCGTCGAGTGTCCCAATGAGTGACTCCGTTCTTTATAGGAAACTGCTGAATTAAAGTTGTTTACGGAACTCTTTCTATACTCTCTGAGGTTGCTAGCGATTTTTCTCAGTCCATCCAAGTAAATGCTGAGATAATATCTCCAGTAGACGAGTATAAACTCCTTCCGAATCCTTTCAAGTTGTCATTTACTGATCATCGCGGCATCGATATTTATAGCCTGAGATATCGATATTTATAGCCTGAGATATCGATATTTGTAGCCTGAGATATCGATATTTATAGCCTGAGATATCGATATTTGTAGCCTGAGATATCGATATTTATAGCCTGAGATATCGATATTTATAGCCTGAGATATCGATATTTATAGCCTGAGATATCGATATTTATAGCCTGAGATATCGATATTTATAGCCTGAGATAT
>Ga0136643_10004258_pt1 | contig 19656 bp, 10 predicted proteins | sample TergutLab28metaG_FD_96883 | JGI IMG/M metagenome (GOLD analysis project Ga0136643, IMG submission 96883) | Labiotermes labralis P1 segment gut microbial communities from Petit-Saut dam, French Guiana - Lab288 P1 (version 3) (version 3) | ecosystem: Host-associated > Arthropoda: Insects >...
AAAGGATGGCACATGGCGGATTAAATCGAATGAAGAACTAAACAGACTGACTGGTAATAAAAACATCATAAACTATATCAAAGCACAAAGATTAGCTTGGTTCAGACACGTACATCGTATGCCAGATAACAGCATTGTGAAAAAAGTATACAAGTGGTCACCCGCACTAACAAGATCGCTAAGAATACCAAAAAATAGATGGGAGGATGATGTAAAGAGCGACATAACAAGGATGAAAATAACAAATTGGAAAAGGACTGCATCAGAGATCAGACCAAATGGAAGACACTCGTTGAGAAGGATAAAAACTTCTCTGAAGTTGTAGCGCCTCAAAAAGAAGAAGAAGTAATGTGGAACACAGCTGTGGGTATGAGAAGCTGGAAAAAATGCTATCTTGTATGTACTACATTGAATATAGCGATCTAAAAGACTTTCCATCCTAATTTCCAAACGTGTACATATACTCTATAATTAGCAACAGACAATGCCCTAACCTGTCACAGAATACCACCGTCTGTGTAAACAACCAATTGTTGATATAAACACCTGTACTTTATCCAAATATGGTTACAAGTTTTTGCTTACTAGGATCAATATTTGGTGCACGTCATTATGTGTATTCACAGATCTTTATATTTGGTTTGGTTGCGCAGCATGCAAGATAGTCTTCAGAGGTCGAAAATAAGGTACCATTGGCTACTACTGATTTTCAGGAGGGAAGGAGTTAGCAACATTCTATGGAACTCTTCGAAATGCCTCATTTTTTCCTTTAAGGTAGGAGCTTCAGGTTGACAGAGAATGCGAGCGCAATTGGTAGCGCTAAGTGGCTGGAGGAATTCCAGCCTCCTCCTTAACCAGTGTGAATTCAGTGGCATGCCATCTAGAGCCACATGAACTGGAGATGCTGTCGAAGCCTGTATTGGCAGTATGCATTTGTTCATGGATCCAGAAAAGCAGGGACAGGTTTTACTGGTGTTCATGACCATAGTTGGTCGTGGACCGGTGAAACTAGGGGAGAATTTTTGAAGAGGAAGTGAATGGGGTACTCCAGACTGCTTCAATCCTCCAGAGTGAAGCATAGAGAACATCTTTCATGCACAACACGTCCCCTAAAGTACAATGCCAAAAAAAAAATGTAGATGTAGGACAAACATTTTAAAATCATAACTAAAGTCACAACTGTCATGATTGCTGTAGCGAAAAGCGTCAAAATGTATACCATAATTTTGATATATTATTGTTTCCAAATATGTGGAAGGCAATAGAGAAGTATGTAAACCAGAGTGAGGCCTGTCAGGATAGAAAGGGATTGCAAAATTATGCATGCCCCATAAGAACACTCCTGCAATCGTCAGAGCTGTTTTAAGAGACAAGCAAGACCGACATAAATCCATATTCATAGCCGCCTAGAAAAGACTCTTCTTGGACTTATAGACCCTTGGAAATGAAGTTTATCCTCTGATACGTCTGGAACTGCACACCAAATGATGAAGTGTCATATTCCGGAGGAACAGAATTCTCAAAAACACTGCTGTGAAAATATCAAAACTCGCAAAAAAATAAATGCTAGGCTACGTTACATGATACACAGAAGCATTCCCAAGCCCTGATTCAATGGCAGAAACTTGTGTTAGAACACAAGTGCATGTACTAAGCATGAAGCTGGCAATGCCCAGATCACGGATAATGCTCAAAATTTTATATCCATGTTTTTCAAAGTTTTTTCAATATGTTGAATGCACAGAAATTCAAATGACAGCCTATTATCACCAAGTAAATGGACTGAAAGAATAGTTTCACCATTACCAAAGCCTTATTGTACCATGTGAACACAGCACGAATTAATTTGGATTAACTTATTCTGTTACTGAATGTCTTATGACAGCATTCCATGCAGCTCAACTGGCTTTCAAAAGTTTTACCTGCTTCACCAAAGACAAATAAATTTGCCATGTACAGATGACTTGATACTGAGTCTACATTATGGAAATGTGGAAATTAATCATACCTGCAGTTCATAAAATTTGAAAGTAAGGTTGTAACATGCTTTCAGCAGTGTGGTAAAAAACAGTCAATGAGTAATTGGTGGAAACGAATAGTATTATGCCAGAAGTGATATAGTTACAAGAATTTCCATTTGGGGACATTATCTAATTTATTCTCCAGCCAAGAAAGAGAGCACAGGCAAAAAGTTGCAAGAATTGTGCAGATGTGTTACATATTCAAGCAGTTCCAAATTTTTTTACCCTGAGACTGGCAACTGGAGTATATGCCAAAAACACTTGATAAGCTTCAATGTATGACAGAGCTAAACCACAAATACCAAAGTTACAAAAACATTTAGCACGTACAAAAAATAATTCAGTTTATTTTGTGACATGATTGTATAAATATGACATTCAACTGCTGCAATATCTGACATGAACATTTACTGCACAAAATCAGTACAAGTAAATGATATAAGCACTCAGTTCTGTCCAGCAGACAGCTCTATTCAGTGAACTCCCATATGTAGCATTTGCTTCTGGCTCTTCTGGGCATAAAATGAAATACTGCTGCCAGTTTCTTTACCATGCAACTGACTGCTGTGTAGATTGGGAAGTAATTGGAGGCACAACTCATACCAGAAACCGCTCATCGATAAATGTCTTCTTGGCCATATTATGCCTTCCAGCCACTCTGCGTATGACCACAAGCATCTGCAGGCAGCAGCAAAACAAGATTATTTCAGCAGGACCAAAACAGAAGTGCTGCATAATTCCCAGAGTCTTTAGGTGACAGATCCCTGTTGTGATCAGATCAATAGATGAATTTATCTAGTATTCCATCATACACAACACAATTATGCTTCGAAGGTAACCAGTTTTGGCCTATTTATGGGCTATCATCAGACCTGTATGTATGAGAACATGTGAAAGAAACTGTAAAATGCAATTTTACCAGTTTTATATACTTATGTAAAGGAAGAGATCTCGTTCTCAAGGTTATATGAACAACTGTACAGTTCCTGTAACTTGTTCTTACATGTATAGGCCTGATGATGGCCCATAAACAGGCTGAAACTAGTTACCCTGGAAGCATAACTGTGTTGAGTATTAAGGAATACTGATTAAATACATCTATCCCCAGAGTCTGTGTATCACCAAACCCATATCAGCCCTGGGGAAAACATCTACCAGCTATGCTGCTCTTCAAGTCCCCCTCTACACATTTATATTATAATGCCCTACAAAGGAGCAGCACACAAGCCTGTAATTCAGTTAGGAGAGAGGTTTTGCACAATATTGACACTGAGTTTGATAAACCATGAAATTGTTAGGTTAGGAAAAATATATTTGATTTAAACCTATGGTAAAGTTCAAACAGGCAAGCATTTTTCTTTTACATTTCCTAATGACAATGGTCTGAAACAATGAGATGCTTCATTGCCATTGCTTTCCAACTTTGCTTTATAAGATGTCATTATGAAGGATCAAGCAATATGAGAGGGACAAAAAGATATGGAACACATGTGCTGCTGGTCTATGCTGACAGTGCTAACTTAGGCAAAATATACATACCAGAAAGTAAAACACAGAAGCTGTATTAGTCACTGATAAGAAGGTTGACTGAGAAGTAAATGATGAGGAGACTAAGTATACATTCATGTGTTGTGAACAGAATGCAGAACAAAATTGCAACATAAAGAGAGGTAATATATCCTTTTGAAGTGTGGCAAAGTTCAAGTATTTGGGAACAGGCCTAATAAATCAAAATTGCATTCATGATGAAATTAAGGTGAGACAACTCAGGGAATGACTGGTATCATTTGGTCCAGAATCTTTTGTCATCATGTTTGCTCTCCAAGAATAGAGACAGTGAAATGTAGGGAACTCTTATTTTGTATGTTGTTTTTCATGGTTATGACAGTTGGTCTCTTACACACAGGCAAGAATATGGACCAAAGGAGCTCAAGAACAGGGTGCTGAGGAAGGTATGTGTGCCTAAAATGAATGAGGTATTAAAGGACTGCTGGAGATCACATAATGATGATTATGATCTGTACTCCTCATGAAATATGATTCAGGTGATCAGATTAAGGAGAATGAAATTGGCAGGGTGTGTATAGTGGATTGGTGAGGTGCACATGGGCTTCCAATGGGGAAACCTGAGGGAGGGAGACCACTTGGAAAACACAGACCTTGCCAGGTGTATGTCATGATATGAGAAATGAATATCACAGTGTACATGTTGCTTCAGTGCATCCCACCATCAAACATTCTTACAAACACATATCACAACTGTTTTGCTGTATGTCACCGGAATCAAAAACCAGACTCTACAGGGAAGAGACTACAGGATGTCAGAAATCCTCAAAAGTGGTATTATTTTTAGCATTAATATGTTGTCACATATTTTAAGGTTTTTAACTTTGCAATTTCCAGTGAAAACAGTATTACACGTTGAGTTCAGATTGAGATCTCAAACTGGTTACATGTGATGAACCATACAATTGTTATTTGTTTTATGTGAATATTAGCCTCAAGATGAACTGAACATGGGTTGAAACATACTGTCATTGCATTTAGAAGATTTAATGATATTAATAAAGAGTTGTGTTGGCCGGAGTTACATACCCATGTGCAATACTAAGCCACATAATGGAATATCTAAGCTAACAAAAATTAAAATTTTCTTCAACAAATAGGAAGACATGGATGAGGCCTGGACTTGATTGATGTGGCTCCAGACAGGGACAAGTGTGAATATGGTAATGAACTTCTGAGTCCCACAAAATGTGGGAATTTCTTCACTAGCTGCAGAACTCTTGGCCCTGTGGAGTGAGTCAGTTGTTAGTCAGTCAGTCAGTGGAGATTTAGTTGGCATTTATTGTTTCCTTATTATGAAGATGATCTGTGAATACTTGTGCAAATGTTTTTACTAACACAGTGATATACAGTACAGGGGATTCCATCTACTTGATACTGTGTTACAAATTAATCTGCTTATGGCATGCAAAGGTAGCAGAGAGTTTTATGCTCAAAGTTCATCATGTGTGTGTGACAGATGGAAGCCTATACCCAGCAAGTACAAAACACATTCAGAATATTAATTTTGGGGGTAGACTGGAATAGTCTGATGTGGAATTCAAAGACCAGACCTATTCCTTGAGGTGTAAGGCAGACTAGGTGATAAGCACAACACTGGTTTTTATGCAGAATGAATTAATGTTTGGTGGTTTAGAAATTCTGTATTGCATATCATACAGAGCACTGCTGAAGGGCTGCCTGGTTGTGCAACATGACAGCTGACCCTTTTGCTTCATGGTTTATTTTCTGTACCTCCAGTTTGGTGTAAACATAAGAGTTGGTTCAGTACTAACTTGTTAAAAAGGCTCAAAAGTAGTTTGTTGTTTTGTACCAAAAGAATTCATGTAAGGAAGCTGGCAACATGTAAACAACAGGTATGTTTTAGACCCAAGATTTCCAGCACACACTGAATCCAAGAAATTAAAATTATGAAAAGAAAGTGTAACATGAGTAAAGAAGCAGTGATGCTGCATTAATGTGCTGTCTTTACCTAATGCACCAATACAAACATCAGCGTTAGGAAGGAATATTCAAGCCACCAAAACTACAATAAATATGTGTACAATTTTCAATAATCCACAACCATACCTTAAGCTGATTCAATATGGCAATGAAACCAGCTGCATATGTATACATTTTTTCCTATTACCTTCCTAAAAATTACCACTCCACAAGCCAGGCAAAATATAGAAAGCACTGTGAGTGGATGGGTGGAATAAGTTTCTAAAGTTGCACTAATAGTAATACAGGCACACAGCACCAACTCAATTGACTGCATGAACCTGACAGTCACCTAGCATAGCAGAATACAGTTGATTCAGTGGGGAAAGTAGGGGGACAGACAGTCTAAGCTTGACTATAGTGACAAAAACATTTTGCTCATCCTGCAGTCACAGAAGAGAATGAATACTGCACATGCCTGCAACATTAAAAGTTCAGAACATTGAAGGTTCAAATGCTCTACATTTTGTTGGTTGTACAAATATGAAGTCATAAGTTTAATTTGCTTGTGACTATTGTGCTACCTACACACTGTATCATACAGACCTTTGCAAAGGCTGCCGTGATAATGGCTGCTAGCAGGAAATCATGGAAAAGCATATCCACAAAGAAGAACAGGAAAATGTCAAATGTTGCCAATGTAAACTCATTTCCATAGAAGAGAACATTGTCGAAGGAGTGACCGGTATCTGAAACATAAGAACAGGCTTAGGGGAGGCATTCATGTTCAAAATACCTACATGTACTGGGTTGAGAATGTGCCTAACCTGCATACAGGATTCCTTTGTTGAAGATTTCTGTAAACTCAATGTCAAGCAAAGATTCAACAGATGTCTTCTCTCTCACATCATAATCCAAATCTTTGAGTGCCTGAAACAATATGACAGCATGTTCACCCTACACATCAATGGAAATGACAAGACAGACTTATAGAGCACCATTACAATACAGCAGTGAAGCAAGGACTGTAGAGGAAGAGAAGAAGATGACAGGTTGTTACATTTTGGACTATGGCATTATCATAACTAAAGTTTCTTCACATAGAATAAATGTATTTCTCTTGTAGATATCAGTAGGTAACATGTCAAACAACAAGTGACACTCACACTTTGCTACAGCTTAGACACAGACCTGCACTAGGCACTAAGATCACAGTCTGCACAACCCTCTCTCCCCTCCAACCTTCTCCTCACCTCAGATCTTCCTGTATTTTAGCTTGCCTGACTGCATGTCACTCTAGTCTTATATTCCAGACCTGCAACTGCCTGCATCAAAATTTGGCTCTGGTCTTCTCTAGAAAGGACTGGGCCAGGCCAACCTTCTTAACTGGGGTTGCAACATCAAAGTCTTGTATAATTATTTTATCAGCTACATGGACTGTCACATCATGCACTTCAATTCTTTTTGGTTTTTACTTTTTTTTATTGGGGTAAATCTACAATGCATGGTATAGTTTGATCTGTCAGAGGAACTTAGCACTCACTCATTCAATTATGCATCCATTCTTTCTGTATTCTGTCCTTAGCCTCTTCCACAGTGAGTTCACCACAGAGTGTTATCTAATGCTTCCTCTTTTAATTTCCAGCATATTCTTTTTTCCTTCAGGTCATTCAGTAGCTACTTACGTCTTCTTCCTATCACTGCTATCATTCCCTCTATCTTTCCTTCAGTAACATGTTTTAGGAAACAGTTCCTGCACAAGATGTGACCAATCCAGTCAGCCTTCCATTAAATGTTTGTATGATATTCCTTTCCTCCTTGACTGTATGTAATACTTCTTTATTTCTCACATGATCAGTCCAACTGATCTTCTCCATCCTTTTCAAGCACCACACTTTAAAACTTTCCAGGTATTTCTGACCTTCTTTCCTAAGTTTCCATGTTGCAGCCCCATACAAAGCTATGCTCAAGGTGTGCATTTTACTAGTTTCTTTCTTAAATTTAAGTCCTATTTGCTGTTGAAAAGAGTCTTCTTCTTTCGAATGCTGCTTGTGCCATGGTAAAAATGGATTTAATTTCATGTGTGCATTGCGCCTCATTTGTTATCATGGTACCCAAGGTGAAATATTACATATTCTCCAGTTGTTTTTAATCTGTCGTAACTGTTTTGGAGATAGCTGCCTTAAGATTCTTATAACTGAGTTTTTCTTCCACATTCATTTACATTCCACAGCATCTTCCAATTTCAATCAGTATATATATCTAACACTGTTTCTTCCTTACCCAGTAGCACAAGATTATTTGCATATTTCACAGTGTGAATTACTTGTCCTCCTATTTAGAGTCTCCAAATCCTTCAGGGGCTTTATTGGTAAGGTATTCACTGTACAAATTGAACAGAATTAGTGACAAACAGCATCCTTGTCTGACTGCTCTCCCAGTCTTCTAACTTCTTGTCTCTCCTTGGTCCAGTTGTACTTTAGCTCTTGTTCCATGTAGAATTTGCAAATCAGTCTTTCTTGCCACTTGATGCCTGTTCCCCTTACGATCTGCACTAATTTTATCCACTTTACTCGGTCAAAATGCCTTCTCCCAGTCTAAGAAGCATGCACACAATTCCTCTTCTATGTCCAAAGTTCATTCTGATATTATTCTCAGCATCCCAAATACATCCCTTGTCCCTTTTCCTATTCTAAATCCAAAATAATCTTCTCCCAGAACATTCTCTATTTTCCTTTCATTCCTTCTTCTAAGTAACCTTGCTACTATATTTGCTATAATTGCAATTGTCCCAGCATTTTGTAGCTTTTGGCCTCTTTAAGGCAATCACTGCAACTTCAATTAAATCCTTTGGCCACTGTCCATTTCCATATATGATGTTGATCAACTGTGTCATTAGTCTTCTGAGACTATCTTCTCCCATCAGTTTGAGTACATACCCAGGTGTATCAACATCTGCTGTAGCCTTCTTATCCCTTACCTCCTTAATAGCTTTCGCCACTTCACTTTACAAAAGGTAAGGGCACTTCTTGTCTGCATCTTCTTCCTCTTGAGGTTCAACTACTAGGCTTTCCAGTTGATTAGGTTAGTTATGGAGCTCTGCAAAATAAATGTCCCAGATTTTCAGTACTTGTTTCTGATCTACTATTATATTCCTTTTAGAGTCATCAGTGACAATGGTTTGAATCCCATGGTTTTATTTCCAACCTAGATCCTTCATCTTCATGTCCATTACATCAAAAGGCCTGTTCTTTTGCACATATGTTCTCAAGAAATTCGTAACTGGCCTTGTCTGTGATGCACACACATACAGCAGGCACATAAGCTTACTACATTTTTATGTATTTCAATGAACAAGAAAACTAGATGGAACATGTTGAAGGACTTCTGTTAGGATTCCCCCAAAATTAATTACCAGCCTAGATGAAAAAGATACTTTAAAGATAAGTTCTGTTTGTAAGACACACATCAGGCAAACTGGGCCCAACATCAAGAAGAATGGTGGTAGTGATGACCATGTAATGTAACAAGTTAGGAAAAGTGGGCATAGTATAACAACTCTAATGCCACTGTTAATTTTGTTTAAATATTTTGAATACCAGATGAATTAAAGAAGAAGTTACTACTATAGTGATGCTCCCCAACTTATAACATGACCAACTTACATCTGCTCTTACAATCATGATACAGTTAGTAAACACCTTGATTGTTCAATGCAATGCATATGTGTATGAGTCAGTGTTATGTCTGGTCCCTGCTTGTATTCTTTCATCAGTTACTATAACACTGTACACATTACTGTGTTTGGGTGTGCGATCTGTGTTCACATGTTACTAGTTGACTAGTAGGCAGGCGATTAATGTCAGCTTACAACCTGACTGATGGAAAGGAGAGTTTCTTATACTGAGTTACACTCAAGATGCAGAAATGCATGGGGTTCTTAATGTAAAGCATCCACATTTGTCATGTGATTTTAACCAAAATTGTAATGTATAGATAAATTTTAGTAAAACTCCTCAGTATCAAATTTCAGGAAAATCTGACCAGCAAATCTTAAGTTGTTGTATGCAAAAAGACAGAGATGGCAGCCAGCACATGCACTTTTGCTACTTTTCATTGCACACACACTAGAAATATGCTAGCAGCCTGCGTTCAAAATCACAAATTCTATTCTACTTCATATCTCTCCAGCAAACAAAACCTCAGGAAACTGAACTAAGTTTTTGAACATGGCAACATTCAGAGGTATTTGGATTTCTCACAGCAGTGTACAGTTTTTCATAACGTATAAATTAAATCTAATACGATGAACATATTCTAACATGCTCAAAAAATGCAGCCAAGAATTTGTTCATGTTGTGGTAGGCCTGTATGCTTCGGTCCACATTACCAGACAACATCTTTGATCTTAAGGCCCCAGCACCAGCCACTGACATCCTCTTTGCGGACAACATTACCTGCAAAAAGAGTAAGGGGCACATGCAATGAGACTGACCATTAATTTCTTAAGATTAATTTTATTATCATTTCTTAGTTTGGTCTTAAAATTGTGAATTCACTTGTAGTTTCTTAAAATTGCGAATTCACTTGTAGTTTCTTAAAATTGTAAATTCATGAGTAGTTTCATCACAAAAATTGTGTCCAGCCCATTTCACTTACAGAATTGACTGGGGCCATGACTTTCTGGTAATAGGACCTCAGCTGCAGGGGGATGGCCATCTGGAATGTCTGCTGGTCTGTGCCAGGCACCAGTCCCCGATGCCCACACAGGTCCTCCTCCTCTCTCTGTAGCTGTCCTAGTATTGTCTGCATGTCTGTGTCAGCAAACCCATGCACTGATCTGAAAGAAGAGGGTGTTCTTTGCCTTTTTAGCTTCTTGAACCCTTAGACCAATTCAAATGAAATATTCCTTTGAAGCCTGAAGTACAACAAAATAATGTTTAAAATTTCAGTTGTGGCATCACAGAAAAACTGTGCATTATTACAATGACCAATGTTATTTTGGAAACTAACTGACATATATTTTCAGAACCACATAAAACACATATATCCAATACGTGGGCAAATGCTGAGTTTGTACATGTTAAAGCACATAGTACCTAAAGTGACTACTGTACAGTGCTTTAATGGGTTAAAGCCACGATGAAAATATGCAATAATTTCAATGCTCCACTGCTATGCATGAGATTTGGGCTCTGTACCACAGCTTCAAACATTTGGAGATAATTTACTTGAATGCAGTCTGTGAAAAAAAGCAAAAACTGTGACCATTGGAAATGCAATTTGGTACTGCAGTTTGGAGTGGCTCTAAATGTTTGTGACAATGATTTGGCACTGTCCAGCATCTGCACCAAAGGCGAGTTCATGACTTTGATTTATCAGTGTCCACTGCTTGGATCAAAGACATCTGTGACAGGGATTTACCACTTTCCACTGCCTGGAACAAAGACATATTTATAACGTAATTTAGCATTGTCACTGCCTTGATCAAAGATGTGTGTGTGTGTGTGTGTGTGACAGTGATTGAGCAATGACATTGCCTGGATCAAAGATATGCTTGTAACACTGACTTGGCATTGTTACGTCCTCGATAACAGGCAGTTTGTAACAGTGATTTAACGGAGTCACTGCCTGGAAAAAAGAAAAGCTTGTAACACTGCTATAACTTTGTCACTGCCTGAAACACAGACATGTTTGTATGAATGTTTAACAGACATGCCTAAAGACAAAACAGGACATTCAGATATCTCCATTATATCAACTGCCTCTTACTACAAGACACTTGATATCTTGCATTAAAAAAAAAAAAACCAATTCATGTTACCCATGAGTCAAACCCAACTTAGTATCGCTGCTGGTATATCAGGGATGCCTGTTTAGGTATTCTATTCACACTTGGAAAACCAATGCACCCCTGCTAGAGAACGGGGGCAAAAATAAACAGTTTTCTGCTCAAGTCTGCTGAGTAATTTTCTGCTTGTAATATGGCCATAGCATGTATGATTGTCAAGTCATGTCTTGTTAAGTACGTGTTCCCAGTTTGCAGTTTTGGCATACTTAGAAGATGGCAGACTCTTAGGCATGCAGTGTCTACTCAAATTTTACTTTAAATTGGCAAAAATACTAGGGAAACTTTTGAAATATTAAAAGTGGCTATTCGAGAGCACATGATGAAAACAGGTTTTTGATTGGTTTTCCAAGTCCAAAAGTAGTGTGACTCCTCTGAAGATGTTAAATGCTTAGGACATCCATCAACATACAAAACAGGTGAAAATGTGGAGCAGGTGAAGGAACTTTTCCTCAAGAAGAGAAAAACAGTTAACCAAGAAGTTGTTAACATGTGGGGAATTACATTTCTATCATTTCAGACTATCTTTAAGACAATCTGAAAATGCATCAGATTGCCATCAAATTTGTACTGCCCTGCTGAGTGAGGAGGAAAATTTCTGGCTAAAGACATAATGACTGTCATTTGACTAAGGTCACCCTCCCTCTCCCTTTACATCATCAAAGTATATAATTTGCAACATAAACCTCACCCAACCTAAACAGGAAACACATGGCAACACTGGTTGGGGACATATCTCTAACAAGTAATGTCCAATGAGAACCAAGAATTAAAGGAATAACAAATAACATTTATTATAATGTATATCATAAATAACAATAACCAATTCTCACAGTTTCTCTGCCCAAACACGCGCAAATAAACATGAGAATGAACATGCCTTATTGAATTAAAGGAGTAAAAATCATTAACAGAACATTATTTGTATTTATTGCAACATGTCACAATTAATACTACTCCTTTAATTATGTGAAAACATAACAGGATGTCCAACATTATAATTGAATGTTCCTTACTTGATATCAATGTAATAAGCAGAAATAAATGCGAAGAGGCTCCACAGTCTTTACAACCACAAAAACCTGCATGGTGTTGACAAAAAAAATGAAACTAAACACTAAAACATCCAGGTACAGAAACCTACTCAGGCCAAATTATCGTTTTCCAAGTCCAAGATACAAATTTAGAAACCAGTTACCAGGTCAAGCACTGAACAGAGAGTAACTTCTTGAGGTAGCTACAAGTAATATGAACGAGTAGGTTAGGGTGTGGAAGAAAGTAAAAAATGGCAGACAGCATCATATGTAGGTGGCCGCTGACCCCAAAGTGCTGTAACACTGCACACCACACATTCCCTATTTGCCAGATTTAGCACAATGTGATTTCTTTCTTTTCCCAAAACTCAAGATGGAATTAAAGCGAGGAAGATCATTATATCACTATAATTCAAGCAAACTGCAGGACATGCTTCTCTAGTTTCCAATAAAACACTTCACAAAATGCTTCAAATTGTACTTCAGTCACAGGGTTTGCTCACATAATGGCCAAATGAGACTACTTTGAAGGGGCCAACACTGATTAGAAAGTAAACATTGTTGTTATGATGAAATAAATTCAGTGTCGGAACTCTTTTGATTGCACCACATACAGGCAGAGAAATGACTACAGAATGGACAGAAAAAAGGGATTAGAAAGGGGTATATGAGAGAGGAGAGAAAGAGATAAAGGAGCAGTGTATAAAGAATAGGAAGAAAGAAATCATTTTTGATAAGTTATGTTCTAGTATTCATGTAACATGAACTTACCTTCCATGAATATAGAATCCATAATTCTCTAGAGCCAGAATGAAGACACTGATATTGGCCATGGAGCATATGTCAACAAACTCTTGAATCATGTTCTTCACATACCTCTCATATATCAATAATATAAACAGCCACTGCAATGGTAGCAGGACAACTCAATCAGATCACCTAGATCTCATGACCTTTTACAACACTATGGTAATTATATGTAACCACCTTTAACATTGAAAAACTCTGTCTTATATATGTACATTGCATTTACGTTCATATGGTTATCAAAATTAACGGTGATTGCTTTTCAAACAGCATTAGCCGGCTGCATATTGTAACAGAAACACATTGTACATTCTGTTACAGAAACCTCTTTAAACATTATACAGACCAACTGGTGGCTTCAAAGTATTAAACTGCTGTAATCCTACAGTTAATGTCCTTTTTCTGGTACTTGTTTAGTATTTCCTGGAAGAATTGAAGAAATTCCTCCATCAGGATGGGTCAAGATTTAAACCCAGGACATTCTGAATACAAATTGGGAGGCTTGACAAGTTGGCTAAAATGTTCAGGAATTTAAAGCCAAGGTTGCATCATTCTAAACACAAAATTCAACCAGCCCCGAACCAGTTTAAATGTGTAAAATAGGAGAAAAATTATCAACCCATCTATGAACATGTCTAGCAAGTGGTTTCATTCCCTAAGGTTTTCCAACCAAAAGTTTTTATGTTTTACTTTCTTCCCAATTCATGCTGCGAGCCTTGCTGTTTCATACCTTGGAGAATGTAAAGTTTCTAAATATTAATCTCTTTTAATTAGCTTCCTCCATTCTACTGTTCCTCCACAACATACCACATGCTTATAAAGACAAAAACACTTGATCTGTTACTAGGTAGATTCATGCTATGTAAAGTGGAAAAGAAGAGATGAGCTGCATTGTGTAAATTACATTACATAAGACTGATGTTAGGTAAAAACGACAGAACTCAGACTCTCAACAAACTGAATTTCAGCTTTAGACCTGTCTGCTCCCCATGAAATTTTGATGCCAACCTGTATATTCAAATTTTACAGGGTTCTGTGACAATGTCTGATAGACACTTCTTATCCACATAAACTATAGCCTGTAATCTCATTATCTGTCATGTATTTTACAGTTTGTGTTGCTAGTATCTAAAAATAAGAAGAAGGCAGTAATAAACTACAGTGTAAGGTATGCTTGGGTTGGTATTACATTGTCTGCTTTTGCCAAAAGAGTTTCATGGTGTACCTTCTTTTAACAGTACTGGTTACCATCCTCTGTGAAGTTAACTAACTAACTAACTCTAACTCCAATATGCATGGGAAGCTAACATTTCCTCAGCTAGTCAAGAACGACCTGCATTGTATGGAACCTGAAGGTGCCTTACCATCTTCACAACAGGCCATCACTTGTCCTTAATAACGGCCAGATCAATCCAGTCCACACACTTTTATCCTATTCATTTAAGATACACTTTAATAATATTCTCCAATCTATGTTTAGGTCTTTCAAGTGGATTCTTTTCTTCAGGTTTCCCCACTAAAACTCTGCATGCTGAAGGCAATTGACCTAGTATTTAGAAATGTAACCATCTCTCTAGGAAATTTCAAAATACTGAGGTTATGTATTGTACTACATGTGTAAGAGAACAATGATTTTAGTGGAGTGAACCAACCTGTAAGAAGTAGATTATCAAATAGACCATTACTCCCACAGCCAAGCGACAAGTCAGACTTGGTGGACTATCCTTCATGTACTCTGGAAGAGTGGTGTGTACTTCAGGGTCAGCCACTGCCCAGTGCTCTAATCCAATTACCTGGTGACAGCACAACATCAGTGACATGTTTTTGGACTACTTCCAATGTCATACCAAATAAAATGTATTACATAATATTTTGAAAACAAACTGTTTTCATCATCAGGTGAAGCTAAAACTTAAATAATTGTTCACTATCACCTGGTGACAGGACAAGCAAACATGCATCACTGTGTTCAGCCTAGCAATGCTACACATCACCATGCATTCACCTTGAGCACAAAGACTGTCAGAACTAGCTGGGGAAAAAGGCTTATCTTCCTTGTGGTCTGAATTTCATTCCACTCATTGGCTACAAAGTATGTCCTCCATATGCTAACAGGCTGTTCAGAATTATTGGGCAGTGTGCTAGTCAGCTGACTCCGTGGCTGTATTGTGGAGTTGTGAGTCTGTGGTCGCTCCCAGTCAATGAAAAATATATCAATTGAAATCTGTCTCCAGATCAGATGAATGATTTCCACTACCTGGAATATAGAAACGTTTCCCTGGAATTGGGTCTTCACTTATTTCATGGCCAAAACTTAAGAGTAGTGGTATAAATAAAACGAGAAATGAGCAATTCAATACTGCATGAAATACTGGTAGAAACAATCTGTAAGATCCACATACAAGATATGAAACAGGCACGTTCTGATTTTGCAGCAACATAACCTTCACCATTACTCACCTTGAGACAGAATGACGAGATGACATAGTTCCTGACTAGCTGGTCTTGTTTGTGGGAAGGCAGCAGGACCTGTACAACACTTTGTCCTTTGTAGAAAATGAAGGTGTGGAAACTGGCACAGGCCACAACAAAGAAGAACACATTTGCAAGGTTTCCACATGCAAATATGATCAGCTTACCCAGAGTGATATGATCTATGCCAACATGGCCTGATCGACGGCAACTACTCCATGTCTCTACACCCGACCAAATCACTGCAAGAGCACTGAGGACTCCCAGCGACATCTAGAACATGTTACACATGCTTTGGGAGCAATTAACATGGATTTGCTACCCTTTCAAATAAAGTTAAGAATGCATCACTCTCAGCATCTGTGTGTGAATAACAGCCAATTCAAGATCTGAGAGTTTTGCAGTGGGGCTGATGAAGATTTGTAACACTTTTATGTTGGGGTTCTTGAACTACTTGGACCATGAAGGCAGAAGTGGCACACTCCTCTGAAATGTTGGTAACTACTCACTAAACAGCAGAGTGTCACATTCCAGAAAGCTTGAATCTTCAATAGCCAAGGCCAGTCATACCCTGAGGAAAGCCAAATGTGCTGTTTCTAAGATGTGAAATATGCCTAGACTTTCTTCTGCCTCTGTTAGGGTATAGTTACAGAAATGACCAAAGAATGGTTAGGAGAAAGGAATAAGAAAGGAACATGGGAGAAAGGAGGGAAATGGTTCCAAGCATGAAATGGATAAAGAAAAAGCAGAAGGGTGAGAAGAATGCTTCAACATGAAAGAAAGGAAGATCAGACAGCAATAAGGAATGATGATAGGAAAGACAAGGGAATGGAAAGGCATATGTGAGAAAGGTGGGCAGGACATAAAGGTAAGAAAGGGATAGAGACGAAGATATGGCATTGCTCATCAAATTTCAAAGCTCATGTCCTAGTCAGAGAATATTATTTTGTCACAGTCAACTCATAATATATTATCAGAACTGTAACTGCCAAAAGGACAGGTTCTGCATGTAGCACGTTTGCTAGTGATATGTCAGAGTATTTTTAATGTGAAATCCTGCCATTATCAGCCCTATCATATGCATAACCAACCTCTTGACAACACAGACGTTATACATATTTGCTATAAAAACAAAATGTAAGATTTTTCCTTGTACATTCCATGGAGGCATGCAGAGGGACTGGAGGTATAGCTTAACTCATTTTAACCTCTGCACTTGAGGTGAATGGTCTTCCACATGCTCCGGACTTTTTTTATCACTGGAGGAAAGAACCCTCAGTATACATGAAACAGGAGACTTGGTGGGACCCAGAGCCAGTATCTATGTTTTTGAATAGAAAAATCTCTTGTCCCTACCAGGATTCAAAATTTGGATTGTCCATCCCACAGCCTAGTCTGACTACACATTTGCTCCTCACATATTTTCCTGTAAGAGACAAAATGGAACATAGCAGAATAGGAATTGTAAGTAGACAAAGGGTTACAGCTGAACAGGTGGAACACAGGGAACACAAAAATAGATATATAAGTAGGGCCAGGGTAGCAACTGGAACAGATGGAAGAGAGGGAGACAAGAAGAAGAGGTAGGTATCAGGGGACATGGGGTTTCAGGTGGAACACAGATAGATAAGAAGAATGGAAGAGGCATAGGGTTGCAGCTGGAATAGTTTGAACACAGGATGAACATAAGTGTTGTCAGGAGACAGAGGTAAAACACAGGAGATAGAAAGAAAGAAACTTATGTCCCACCTCAATAGCATGTGATACTGAGTTTTCCATTTCATACTCTATGCTAAATGTGAGTGAAACCTCAACATTTGCTTCAATATCTTCTTGTGTCACTTCTCCATACTTCAACATCAACAATGGTGGATATATCCGACCCTCCTCCTCATGTCCCCGCACTTTCACCCTGAAAGGACACAGCAAATTGTTCACAGCTCATAAGATAAAAGCACAAAACCCTATTCTTCACCTGGGATTAGGGTTGCTTTCCTCATCACTGTCTTAGTACATAGGAGCTAAAGTTTCAAAGAAGGAGTAACATGAGAATAAAAAAATTAAATTCACATGTGTTGTAGAAAAAAAAAAACAGTACCCAGGCATGAGGATTTGAATTGCATTTAGAAACTCTATTACATTAATTGCACACTGCTTTAACAGCCATGCAGACTAAATTTCACACCTTTGAGTGTTCTTTGCAATATGGGACAGGAAACAGAACAGTCACACTTTTATTAGGTAACCTTGCTGAGTAATCAATGTCAATGCACTGCTTCTGGAAAACCTGAATTATTGTAAGGGACTTATTAATGGAGCTGGGATAGATCAGATGCCACTGTAACTAGGCTACTGACTGAATGACCTTGGAAATAGGATTCAATTCACAGCAAGAAAAATGGACTTTCCTCTTTTTCTAAGCATCCAAACTGGCTGATGGGTCCACCTAGCCTCCTGGCCAGGGTGAGTTTTAGTTGTCAGGATATGCAGCTGACCACTCACCTCCATGAAATGCTGAGATTAAGATTGTATGGAGCTATACCTGTGCTCCCTCTTATCTTTTTAAGGTGCAGTGCCTAATTTGGCATAAGGGCAACTTTATCTTCATGTGATTAAGCTGTTATCTCCATATACAGAATATTCCCTTTGCAGCTGATAGTTACTGAATGGTCAAGGAATCTTGCTGTTATGGGACAAAGGTGATTACACCCTGAGACATTCTATATTTTCCTGAAACAAAATACAATCAATACAGCATACCTCAATACACATTTCTTCACATATCTGATAATAGATGGGACATCTGCCAATTTGCTGTTTGACTTGTACTTCAGACCTCCTACTTTGTCAATGAGAAAAAACCTCCTTGTCAGCTGCCACTGGGTCCTGTCTGAGCCCTGTAAATGGAAGAACACTTAACCATATTACTGTTTACACCTTCAGGTTTAGTGTCTACAATACTATGTGCATTGTGTGTGTGTGTACATGACATCTCAAATGTTGTGTCTGTATCCATTTTTATGTGGATATTGAATTCTTATAATGACTTCCTTAATTATCTCTGGATGTTAGTTGTGAATATTTGCATAATTCATATTTTGTGAACGTTTATAAAGTGCAACCCCTATTCTACACTTTTCTAGTAAACACCTCAAATGGAGTGCAAACTCAGTGAATGTCAAATCCAGGAACTGCAAACTATGCAATCTGAAAAAAAGGGTTGCTTTATGATAAAACTTTGCAAAGTCATCTAAAATGTGAATGTTTGGACACTAACAATGTAAATACATGCACATATATATATATATATATATATATATATATATATAAATAGGCAGTACCTTTCTCATGGCATTGTCACAACATAATGTCATATGCATGACACCACAATACCTTCCATGCATTTGAAACTGGATATTCACATCTAATGTCCTCATATATACTTGAAATTAATAGTATTTAAAATTCAAAACTTTGAAGAAGTCCATTTGCCTATACAACTGAAACCTACAATGGTGGAAAGAGTGCTAGTCACAAAATAAAGATTCTAATCTAGAGATGTGTGATAATAATATGATGTAAGTTAATAGTCTACAGAATATTTATCTCTAACCAGAGAATGATGTACTGTGATAATGAGTAAGAAAGTTACGAGATCAACTACACTTACTTGTTTGCTTAACAATTGAATGATATCTTTCATTTTATTGCTGTGCAATACAATATCAATACTTGTTTAAAACCAACAAATTGCACAATATACGTAAAACATTAAAATCACATTTCTAAGTTTCACATTAAAACATATTTATATTCCTCCTACATGTTTCGATCCACATACGGGATCATCCTCAGGGAGCATGCACTATATCGAGAGTGAAGTTACTAAAACAAGTTATTTATATAGGTTATCTGGTAGCATGCGTATTCAGGTGATGCCTATGGAGTCTGGTTTATGCTTATCACCCCCTTTGGATGCCCTGGT
>Ga0136643_10004259_pt1 | contig 19655 bp, 9 predicted proteins | sample TergutLab28metaG_FD_96883 | JGI IMG/M metagenome (GOLD analysis project Ga0136643, IMG submission 96883) | Labiotermes labralis P1 segment gut microbial communities from Petit-Saut dam, French Guiana - Lab288 P1 (version 3) (version 3) | ecosystem: Host-associated > Arthropoda: Insects >...
AATTTTTCTTTATTCTAACTTTTAATTATCTTGATAAAAACACCAAGCGGGGGAGGAAGATTAATAGACTTTTCACTTCCCTTAGGATATAAAGCTCTTAGTCCCGCCCCCCCCCCCCCAGTGTAAGAGTAATTATGACCGCTAAGCTCACCAGCTTCTGCTCCAAAAAGCCTGTCCATTTATGTTGTTTGCATTGACTGCATGAAATAGAAACACTATATATATATATATATATATATATATAGAGAGAGAGAGAGAGAGAGTACAGGTCAATCAACAAATTGCTAAAAGGACTATTATGCAATTTGCTAATGCTGATACACAGCCGCATTTCTCAAGAGGATTAACACAATTTAGGTTTGCGCACGTAAATTTAAACATATTTCATGACACTAAAAGACAAATATATTTTGAAAAAAGCTTATTAAAACGATAAATACATGATACATACACAAGATCTGATTATTATCCATAACTTCTACTTGAAACGATTTTCTATGTGGTACAGATTTGACTGAAGTCATCCCGATATGTTAAGAGTATAAATATTAAAAGATAAAAACAGTATACGTCAAACACATCATTTATTGTATGAAGGCTACACGTTTCGACCATTTATAGGGTCATCATCAGGACTGCTTTGGAATCAAGTCAGTGAATGCTGCGTACATGTTGGGATCCCAACACTTATGCAGCATTCACTGACTTGATTCCAAAGAAGGCGTGATGATGACCCTATAAAGGGTCGAAACATGTAGCCTCCATACAATAAATGATGTGTTTGGCGTATACTGTTTTTGTCTTTTAATAGGTGGCACAGACTAAACCAAATGGCGAAATTACATAGCTTTACATTATACAGGGTGTTTCGGGGGAAATCTGCCACATTTTGGGACAGTGTTCCTAAGGTTAAATTACGTCGATATAACAAATAAAACGTGAATCTGAATTTGAATTATTACGGAAAAAATGGCGGGAGAAGATTTAATGAATGAGAGCTGTTACACATTTATTGATTACAAAGTACATATGTAAAACAGGAGACGATTCCAGTTACCTTACGTTAATAACCATACTTAACATCTAATTAAGGTATGAGATTCATAAATATATTAAGCAAGAAAAACTCGCAATGCTTTCATAAAATGGACTTTTATTTCCAAGTACTTTACATAGCAAATGAGCCGACGCATGGCTTGGGTCTGGTATCGGCTTACAGAAGGACCTGCGCCGTGTATGGATAACGCATTACGTAATCAGGTAGTGTAAGAAAAACCGCAACAAGACCACATTTTTCTCGCTTCCTTGTCTCATAGCCTTTCAGCTTCGGATATAGGTATGTTTGTTTATGCAGGCCTAATTTAAGCTAAGGAACGTTCTCCCGAAATAAGGCAGATTCGCCCCTGAAACATCCCGCAAAGGCCAATGTTTTAAGAGACTTACAAAATTCCGCGATCATTCCAGCAAGCTGGGTGCAACATAGGACATATACGACAAAATTCTGTCGTTCTTCTATAATTTCGTAATGAGAAAACCACCGTCCACCTCCCCCACTTCACGCGAAAAAAATAAAGCCATCATACCCTTTATATCAAGCTCCTGAAATCTAAGTTTTTAATGAATATCATGACAGAAGCCCTGTACCTGCTCAGAGGTTTTCGAGCTACCTACACGTCTTTGCCATGTTATGTTAGGATCCATTAGTCCTCATTGCTGCCACCAGAGTGCAGCACACGATTGAAAGCACAAAAATACTTAAAGCGCTTTGACGTCTGTCTGTCAAAAACCACCCTTTTTTCAAAGGCCTGTGTTAGTATCGCAGTACCATCTATACTTAGCTCTCAAAGCTCTTTCTCTGAAGTTTCCAGACCAAAATACTTGACGAGTTTCCTTGATACGTTGGCTTCTTCCTCTACGTAACAGTCCTTGCTTTTATTGGAGAAGTTCTTGTTTCGAATGTCGGATGTAGCATCTACCATCCTGACGTAGAATTTTCGGAGGTTTCATTCGTCCCTCCATACATATTTCAGGATAGTAGCATAGTTAGGAAAATCGAGCTTCCTTTCATACTCGTTTAAAACCATCAGTCGTCAATCAGCCTGTATTTCGACACTGTATAATCTCCGACATTGCCAGTGTCGTTAAATGACCGATATATATCTGTACGAATTTTTAATAAAAATTTCCTTTTAATAGATTTGTTAATGGCTTGTGGCAGTTATGAGTTCGCTTCATAATTTAAACCTCAAGCAACAGCAAGCCTGTTTTTTTTCCGACAGACACATGTGGCGCAATTTTTAAGTTCTCATTAACAACGCGACATATGCAAAAAGTCGAAAATGAAAAAAATAAGAAGCGAAACATGGATGAGACGAGAAGAGAAAATTGGACATCACAATAACGATATATTTTTCGTTCGTGAATTAGAGAAACTTGAATCCTAAACACTAGTTCTTCAACAGACACAAAAAGAAAGGCAGACAGTGGGGTGGTTCAACAATTTGAAAGACAGCTATTCTGGTTTCCCCTCTTTCATTTCCCAGCAGTACGACAAAATGTAGCCTGCACTCTGAAGCGTCTCCACGTTTCGTTTATCTCGAGTTGTATTCTAATTCAATCGTTGCATTTTGTCTGATAGGCACTGGTATAAAGGCAGGAAATGAGTAGATACAAAGAATTCTTTTAGAGGAAATACAGAGTCCTTTACGAGTAAAGAAAACACATCTGTACGAGACAAATGCTTAGAAGATTTTGACACTACGTAAAACAAAATAATCTCACCAAGCTGTTAATTATAAAATGGAATTAAACTCTTACGTGATTTGCGGTTTGCAAGGAAAGTGCGCAAAAATTTACCAAAAGAAATATACGTATTTTAAAAAGCTTACATTCATTCATTGGGGAACGCGGTAGCACAGTGGTTAAGGTTCTGTGGTACAAATCGGAAGGTCACTGGCTCGATCCCAGCTGTTATCATTGGAATTTTTTATTGACATAAAATCCTTCCGATCGCACTATGGCCCTGGGGTCGACTCAGTCTCTAACAGAAATGAGTGCCAGGAGCATTTCCTGGGGGTAAAAAGCGGCCGGTGTGTAAGGCATTCACAAATATAGTTCTGAAAATAACTAGGTAAAAAAGGTTACCAAAATCCCAACGTTTACAAAGTTAAGAAATGTAAATGAATAGAACAAAACCTTCTCTAAATATTCACTGCGCTGCAGTGCCTGTGGCCCGGGCCCAAACATGACTGCCACTCTCTTCCCATCACTCGGCATATCTGAGATGACTACACGCGCAACGTCTGCTTAGGGCACAGCCGGCTCTCCTCCAACATCGTTCAGGGTTGTCGCGAGTCTTTGAATTTAAAATGATTTCATTCGTATTATTTTAAAGAATGCACTCACATCCTAACGAAAAACATTTTTCGGTCATTTGTAGTATGCAGCAGAGATTCAGGTTATTTCAGTAGCAAATTCTGAAAATTTTTTATTCTAAGGAGGAAAATATATAAAAATGAAAGAATACGTAATGAGGGGCCTAATAATATTGCAGTCCCCACCTAGTAACTTCAGTGTGATCTAATCCTGGGGTGCCCAACATTCCATACATTCATTAACAATTTATTTACCAACATAGGGCCCGTTTTAATGTGAAATGAAAAAAAGTTTACACAGTTGTGAGAAAACCACAAGCACACGTTTGGGCAACAGACATATAAACGGTAGGATAATACTACGATGGATTTCTGATTCATACAGCTCACAAGTGAGACCTGAGGCGGGTTCCTATTAATATAATAATAATAATATTAATAATAATAATATTAATAATAATAATACAATTTTCAGATCCATAATATAAGGGGATTTATTGACCTACCGAGCTAATATATGCTCCTCAAGGAAAAATAATTTCTATTGAATCAAGTGATATGCGAATTATTAATTTACTAAATATTTACGTCATGAAAATGTTATATAACTCATTTTCTCAGTTAAACTAGGCAAGATCGTCACTTGCGAGAATTTGCATGTTATTCGTTGTTAAACTACCCAAGCAGGAAAAGGCAAGAATACATAGAATTTGATCAATCAAACACGAAAAACAAAACTTTATTTATCCTCTAAGTTTTAGCATTTTCATATGTTACAGTCACAAAGTGTTCTTGCTCAAACCATAATCTACTAGCGAACTTCACAAAGTGAATGGAAATTTTATCAGCCTATTTTGATTTTGTATGGTGACATGTATTAAATGTGCCACTATATTATAAGGTCGTTTCACATAAATTTACGCAGAATGTTAGTTAATGATGTACTGAAGTTATCTAAAGTTCCTTTCATGAAACCTATTTTACAATTGACATTTGTATAAAGGCAGGTGACCGATTTTGGGGACGAAATCATTCAGGGCCAACTATAAATAAACCATTCCCTTCTGGCGGCGTTATAACGGTATAAATTAGTCTCCATTGTGTCCCAATACATGTGACTCCCGATAAACGTGAGTGATTGGCAAATGTTGGTAGGAAGGGGGTTCAGTATGTGAGGGATGCGGGTCCAGATAACAGACTGACTCACTCACGCCCCCTCTGCATTAAAACTGGGGATGGCAAGATATGGGAGCAGCAACCGTACACACAGCTTGGCCGGCGAGCAGCCAAGGGTTGGAAGAGGAGGGTGTACATTGTGTAGGGCTGACAGTGACGTGGGTGGTAGGTCACCAGTGAGGTACAAGTGTCATGTCAGGAGATCCTGAGGCCATCGATCATCGTTAGCCGACGTTACCAAATAGGGATCATTTCTTTTCAGAAATCCTTTTTTCCTGGTGTGGTTAATAGACAAAATATGGACTACTATTAGTAATAATGAAGATGGCTTTGGACACGATTTTTGTAAGGGTATTGTATTAACTGCAACCAAATACAGTGTATTTGTTAGTGTATCTGCTGATAGAAATCGCCTTTAATCCTGATTACGGCTGTGATCATTTGTTTTTGCTGAAGGCACTCTGAACAGAGCTATGCTTGATGGATATGTTGGTGCCAACAGCACCATATATTACTCAAACTTAGAGGAGGTAAATCCACGGAAGCACCCAACAGAGAGGGAGCTGCCGGAGTGAAACTCCCGAAATCGAATTTAAAAATTATTTTGTAGACATGATTTTATCAAAGTATTTTACCTCATTTACCCTTCTACCGAAACTGCCAATGAAATCGTCGGATGTCTAGTACATTAGAATTGTGGAAAATAAATTTAAAAACTTAAGAGGTCTTAGAAGAAATTAAAATAACCAAAAAGATTAGAGAGTGGGATACAAATTGAGTGAGTCATAGCACATGTATTTATTGTGGTATGTAGGTAAATGCAGTGGCAAACAGTGTTGTTACACTTACACGTACTACATGATTTTTATAACACTAGGTTTAGAAATAAACATAAATTACATATAGTCACATGGTCAGTCACCCCCCCCCCCCAGAGAAAAAGTCTGGGTGCACACCTGGGTGGATCATTATCCAGAAGTTCTGACTTGCCGCACAATAAACAAAAATAGACTCTTACTTATGTTTGTACGATGTTAACAATTGCAGATCTTGAAAAAGGCATGTATAAAATTCAGAATTTAAAAAAGATACCTGTATATTCATATTCACATGGATTTCAGTTAATATATTTCAAACCATATTTCACTTTCATTGTATTTATCCAAGTGAATCTTAATGGAATATAATTAATGGCCCTTTGAATTCATCCGTGTGGAATTTCCGCTAATTCAGTTTTGTTATAAACACAATTTTATACGCTTTCCGGTGTAAACAAAAATGTTATGTATGTGTTTGTATAGGTAACGCTTATAGCTACGTGAAAGTAAAGAGTTTTAATCTGTTGAACTGTGACTTCCTACTGCGACATATGACAATGCTAAGCAGAAAAGAAAGAGAGTCTTGGGTTTTAAATTCATTTTAACTGAAACACCACAGAGCTAAGGATCTGGAAATACGTACATACAGCGAAAATTTATTGGTGAGTTGCTAACAGATCAGTATACATGTATTCGCTGCTGTAATTTGTAACTGAAAGAAATTAAAATCCTCTGAATTAAGTTAGGGAGTCAAGCTGGGTTTAGGTGAGGGAATTCATACAAAATGATACCACAGAAGGTGGGAAATTCGCCGTAAATCTGGCCTGAGTTGTTGACGAAGCTGCACGTACCGCGCAGAACAGTCTGGATACTTACAGAGTAGCTCTGATGATACTCTCGACGAATACTTGGTGTCCGTATGAGGTTTCCTTTCGTCGCGAGTTTTCCTTTTGAGGCCCAACCGTCCTCCTTTTGATGGTATGAGCTGGTGATAGAGCTCAGTCGTCAGAATACAGCAAGTGTTCAAAAATGCATATTTTTTGGAAGACATAACCGCAGATGACATTACTTAAATCTCTAAGTAAAATAAGTTAATTATAATATATGATAGAGAACAATATTAATATTAACGAAGATATTCTGTGACAGGGAGGAAATCTGAATGTGAGAGAAGATAAGTAAGAAAACGTGAAATATGCGGTTGAAAAAAATGTCGAGATATTAGGCATTGAAAGATGTCGTTAAAAATTGAACACGCAAATCGTAGCGGATTCAAACTTGGTGACCCACGCCTAGCGCGGTACTTCTGTGCAAATATGCGAGGTTTCGAAATAGTGTTCTGTGTCTGTGTTTGTGTTCTACGTTCTGCTTCTGTTCAGACCATGGGGTCTACCCGCATTATAGACCGGCAAGTGCACTGCTCGATAACAGGACGCATACGTTGGAGCAACCGTGCAGTGAAACGGAATCTTAGTAAAATCAGTTCGTCAATGTCTGCTTCTTTTCTGTACAGATCGAGGGTGGAAAGTTTGAAAAAGTTTCCAACAACAAGTAAAAACTTAATGCAGCTCTATGTCGAATATATGGAACAGTGCTATTCACTTATGCTTCCAAGTGAATAACAATGTCCCTTAATAAATTAATGACTCAAATTGTAGAGAAGCTGACAGATTCAAATTCATATATTTTTGGATGATTTTACTCAGGTAGATTTTTCCATGAAATCTGCAACTTCAATACTGCTAAATGTTAAACCGATAAAAGTTTCAGCTTTCATATTTTCGTCAAAGACACTGCTCTGCGACTGTCACCATGTGAAATTGTTAATAACACTTTTGGGTCCATTTCGTGAAGCTAAATTTTTCTAAAACAAGTGCATGCAGGGAAATGTTAGAATGAACATCAATACTTTCACCAAAATCCTGTTGTCTTAATTGTGAAGTAAGGTTAGAAATTCATTTACATTCTGACGCAAGTTACGGTCTTCACATTGTCGGTTTCACAAAACTTACAGTCACTCAGTAAATATTTATGGGCATTTTTTGTACAGATTTTTTTTTCTAAAAGCGTATAGAAACATACTGAATACGAAAGAACTTCGTTCACCTCTCTGAGTGGAGCATGACACTTGCTGCACTGTTTTTCGCGAATCTGACAGTTGCTCAACGGCATTATGCGTAGATCTCCTTTACCAAACTTGAACCAAATCGTTCAAAATATATGTAGCTAATGGGCAGATATACATTTAGACTTTTAAGTAACGTAGTACTGACATTGGGCCGATTTTCATTAATCTCGCGCTTGATTGACAAATTTTGCAAAGAACTCCTTTACCGGTCGATTTTCTGATACTAGGCCACAGATAGGCGGATGGACGGGCGATGGCTCCATAAAAGATTCTCTTTTTTTTTCTAATTCGTAGAGAACTCCTGGTAAAGCATTCGATGACCAGATTCATCTGGTTGATATAACAAATAAGCAATTCCATTATTTCTGTACTGTTTACGATAAGAAATGCATGATTAAAGCAGGAAGAATTTAGAAGATTAAGTTCGAAACATGAACTATATTTTGCAATGTTTCCTAACTGCAGAAAGTAAGTAAACTAAAACATAAGGCGTCTAATACCAGACTTTAAATTTTAAACCATTTACGCTCCAGCAGGTGGGCTGAGACAGCGTAGCTCCTATAGCGATTGGCTACGGGTTGGACGTTCCGGGGGTCAAATCTCGGTGGGGGCTAGATTTTCCGCACCCGTCCAGAGTGGTCATGGGTCCCAACCTACCTCCTACACAATGGGTACCGGGACATGCCCGGGGGGAAAGCGGTCGGTGAGCGGCGTTGACTACCCACTCCCCTACCAAGCGCAGAATTTAAAGAAAGAACAGTTTATACTTCCATGCCACTTCTGTGCCAGTAAAGTATGTTGCAGGTTGAAATTTTTACTTTTACACTAAAGCAGTGCGATTATTTTTACTCGCGTGCTCTATGGAGGTATTTTGACCCGAGTCAAAAACAAGCTATGAAGAGTCTCCTGTAGCAGCCTTAAATAGACATACAACTACAACTATATTATTTGCGGTGAACATTTTCCTTTATATATTACTTATGACACTCAGTATATAGCCTACACCTTGTGACTGCATATCACTTTACTATGTCTACAGACTGTTATTTTATTTACATTTTCTTTTATTTCCATAGCTCCATGGCCCCTAGCGGGCCAGGGCCTCCTCATGGTTAAGGTTTTGAGATAGCACTCAGAAACACCACACTAGGTAGGTCTCCTATGGACGGGTGATAGGACTGTTGTAGAGGCCTCTACCTCACTGATCACAACACCTACTATGCCATTGACGAGTTTCGAACCCTTAGTCCCCTTAAGCGAGAGGCCGCAGACCAAACCCTTAGACCGCGCGACCATTACAGCGTCTTACAGACAAAAAATATTGTTTCTATCTCCCTTAATTGAAGTAAATTCAGTAAAAGAGTGTGGAATTTGACTTTCAGCATCTAGGGCACTTTAGATATTAGACATTCAATACCAACTGCAACACAGTGCGTGAACAAGCACAGTGTTACTGAAGTAAGAACAAATGAAGACATTGGCACACTGTGCTTAACTGCGGAAAACGCGGCTACTACAGGGGGACAACATAACGTGACGAATGACGTTCTTCGAATGTTCTATATTCGTCAGCTTTTGGATCTGTGTCAAGTGTGTACGACTTTTTCCTGACCGCGCCGCGAATACCTACATGCGGAGCAGAAGTGCAGCTCTGTTCGTCCCTCAACTTGGCACTAGATAAAGCTGAGTGGCCAGATTCAGGCTCCGGCTGCTTCACTCCATGGGTAGAATTTCCAGATTGTCATTGAATAGGAGGCTGGGTGAGCCCCCAGAGACGGTCTAGACATTTTGGAGGGAGACAATTTCTCAATCCAAGCCGGATTTCAAACTCTGGATCTTCCAGGCCGTAGCTTAGTTACTATACTGACTACGCTGCACCCTGATTGTATCAGTCATTTATATTTTATTGGTACATCTTGCACTGAATGCTATTGTACTGCAAATGTTTTCGACAAGGACCGATGTTATGGAAGCCCATCATGTACGGATTCCAGCAATTCACAACTTGGTGAATTTCCACTGGGCAAGTGTTAGTGAGAAAAAAAATTTCGCTCTATTTTAAAAAGCACTTACCAATGTACTGATAGTTTTGTTGACACGAACTGGAGCAAGAACACCCAGATTTTTTGAGGATATTTTTTGAAAACAGAAAAACTGTTAGGAGACTATAAAATGTTATTCATCCTATACCTTGTCATGAAGGCACATAGGATAGTAGAGGTACAGCCCTACTCTTTCTTTAACTTCGGCGCTATTAGTGGTGGGTGGTTAACACCAAGCCCTCGCCACTCTACCCACAGGAAAGAGACCCGTTACCCATTTTAGGAAATTGGGTGAGTCGCAGGGTCCATCTAGACGGGCCCGGAATATCTGGGTCCCACCGGGAATACCATAACGTACACTTAGGAATTTAAGCCTTGGGGATTGGTTAAGGACTGGATCCAAATTCAGGCTTCGTTATTAACGACATTGAAACCACTGGTAGAGTTACCAGAGTCGGAGACTTAGTTAGTTGCAGATTGTACACGTGTAGAGTACTTGGAACTTGACCAGGCAGGGAAAAACTTCTGCTAATCATGTCACGCAAAAAAAAAAACCACAGCAAATGAAGCTGAATAGCCCAAGCAACTTCTTGTTTTAAGCAGGTCTGCATTTAATTCATTAACCAGAGGCGGTCGGTGTCACGCAAAGCGGCAGTAATAACTGGAAAAGCTCCATTCCATTCCCCATTCTCCGCCGACTGTATCGATTATTCTGTCGGACCCTTGCATTAAAAATAAAGTAATTTTTGATATTTGGGGTGTCGTCCTCACAGGGGGTGGTGACGGTACCTAACCCCCTCAACAAGGGGATGGGGTGCAGCAGATTTATTATGGAGCTCAGACCGTTGGCAGCTGTTCGTTCCACGATGTCGCATGAAGGACTGACAGGAGAGGAAGTACAGCAACTATGTTGCAAGGGGGTGGGGCTGATATGACACGGGGACTGCTGCATTATGCCGTACAGTCACAACATAATTTAACAAGGCCATTATCATGTATCGGAGTATGTGGTGGCGCAGCTGGTGGAGGCACCGAGCTACTAGCCGGAATGTCGAGGGTTCTCTCCCGATGGGTTCAATGGGGATTATCATTGACTTCCGGCTGCACTATGGTCCTGGGGTGGACTCAACCTGTAACAGGAATTAGTACCTATGGCTATCTCCTCGGGGGTAAAGGTGGCCGGTACGTAGGACACAAAGCCTTACCACCTTTATATGCCGATTTCATAAAAATTCGGGGAGCTACCAGCTCCTGGAAATCTAGGCTTTAGTCCAAATATTTTCCAATGCAGAGGCGTGAATAATAATAATACAGTTCCAACGATCCCATACCCGAAACTCTTTGGAGCTAGATGTGTTTCGAAATTCAGGATTCTTCGGATTTTATAAGGGTAAAACAGTGCGAATACCGTATCTTACGGTTCTCGGGCAGCGAAACGTATGAGTATTTATACTGCGCGATAAAGGAAGACTATAAAGGGTATTACAGTTTAATTATATACTGCAGTCATAAGCTGTTAAATGAAGTATTATTACCCACAGGGTATTGTTTAACCCAAAGTCATAAAATACAAAAAAGGCAAAAAAATTCAGCGAAGAGTGGAGGCGCGTTTGACTGGCATGGACGCTGAGTTACGGGTGACGTCTCCCATCTGCATCATGAGTGGCTTGGGTCAAAACTTCCGGTTTTCAGAACTTGTCGGACTTCGGAATCCCAGATAAGGGAGTGTGGGCCTGTAATCCACGATTCTACTCACGGATGACGTTAAATGACATACAACTGCTAACTGCTCCTTGAAAACGACAGTACGTTTTGAAGGTACAAAGTGTGCTACGTCACCGCCAGAGTTTTAAAATGGCTGCCTCAGCCGCATCATGTATTAACATTTCTGCAAAGAAAGCTTGAAGTACAGTGATTTACGTGGCCACTGGGAGAGTGATTTTGACGTAAGTGAGGAGGAATATATGACAATCGAATATGATACCGAGAGATCTAGAAGCAATTAGACTCAGGTATAAAAGTTTAATTTTATTATTATTTATGAATTACTACTTTTACGCTACAAGTAAAGTTTTGTTGATATTTCACACATGGTATGAGCCATCTAATATGCTGGGCATGAGGGAAATGTTTATATCACAGTTTTTTAATTACTTTGCTGTGAAAAACATTCCGTTTTAGAGTCGCATGTAGTACATAAGTTTTAAATAAGTAAATTTCCAGCCACAATATAAGTTTTTTATAGTACTGGTTTAGACCAGCAATTCTGAATTTCATTTACCATTTCATGTGGGTGTCTGCACTTCACCGACAGTTTCAGAATTATTTTCTCCAACAAACATGGACAAATGTGGTGAGAATCAAACGATAAGAGGTACTTAAAAGTAAGGCATATGACTTCCACACTTCCCTACAATATACCTTAGCCAAAGTTACTGTTCACATTTTAAACATAATCAGTTATTATCCACTTTACTTCAATTATTATACTGCCATTCAGTATTCAAGCATCAAGTGTTCCTTAATCACCTCCATCAAATGGGCTATTTCTATGTAGGAGATCTCATGACTGATTCCTATAATACGAGAAACACAACTAAGCGGGAAAGATCATATCCGGAGGGAACAGGAAGGGTGTAAAGGGAAAAGGAGAATCCAAGTATAAAAGAGACAAAACTGGAAATCAAATATGTGCTGGAATTTTGGTCCAAAATTTACGTGCAATAATATGACAAGGAACTTAGTTTAATATAAGAAAGTAATTTTCAATTTTTTCTTGAATTTGAAAGATTTTTCAGTCCCATATTCCGTAATCAAACAGTCACTAAGTAATAACCACAGATGTCCACTATTGGTGTTTCCCAAAACGGACCCTGCAAGGGGATGCCCCGAAAATGCAGGCTTACTATGTCATTAGCCGCCGTGCTGAAGGACACTAGAAAAGTCACACATTAAAAAAACATGCTGATGATTTAAGAATATTAGAAGTGCTGGTGGTGCCTTGATGTGAACACCATTGACGAATGGAAGACAGTTGCCCTGCACAATAATAAAGTAAGGACATTTTATAGTTTTTGACATGAATCGAATGATACCCCAGTTCGGTCCGGTAGTGTCCTACAGATCACTAAGGCAAATATAAGAGTTTAAACTGAGATGACAGTAGGCTTAACATCAGTGGCGTTATGAAAACTTTCTTAATTAAGAGGAATGATTTATATTTTTTTCTATCAACATAACAAACTTTTGTAATCCAAAGAACGGAACATAACACAGAAGATTTCCGAAGACTACAGATCATAAATTCAGCAGCTACAGAATTCTAAACCCCAGTTTTTGTAAGGTCTAAATTTAAATTTAAATAAAAAATTTCCCTACAATATATATATATATATATATATATATATATATTACAGGTATACGTTTGCTCTAAAGTCACGTAGAGTATTGTGAACAAAATACATGAATGCAAAACAAAGAATCCATTCCAATAAATTACAGAATTTCTGAAGCATAAGAACGTTTATCTAAGAACTAACAAGAAGTGGCATAGTAACTTCTCGCTTCAAGTCCTTCCTTTCTGACGTTACTCAATACAATTAACATTCCTGCGGTAGAGTTTCGATACACAACAGTAGGTGTGAATCCATAATAACACAACAATAACAGGTTACAAATAAGTCAGAAAAACCTGCTAGGAGTGCCTGTAATATATTCCATTACCTAAATACAAATTTTGCTATTATCAACCAGTTGACAATTAGAAAAATACTCTTTGTGTCGATCTTTGTTTACGACACGTAAATATCTGTTAATGGCTGCACATAAGCCCTAGCAGTAGCTTCTTAAGAAAGAAGTTCACCCAAGTGCCTCACTGCAGTTATCACAAAACAGTAAGAGCAAACCGTCCAAAATTTTCCCGGGGACAGGAGAGATGATTTCGAGAAGTGTTTACGCCCTGAGCGACTCCCTCAGCTCGCGTTCTGTCTGGCAATGTGGTTAATTTCTGAGTGACAATTTATTAGACATGACTTCAGAGCTTGCGTCCCTCTATTATGTCCAAGTGATAAGATGTGGGAGGGTGACATCAGCGAGATGCATCGTGGGTGTTTCGTTGTCATAGCAATGTTGAATTGCCTCACCCACCCCATTTCTCTATTCTTTCCCTTACTATCTTGCACAATAAGGAAATTACCCCGAGTGGCTTCTATACAACCCAGCTATCCTATCGCCTAGATTGCTTCGGACCTACCCTATAGTTCTGACATGTCGGAGAATGCTTGCGTCTAGCCCTACATATGAGATTCGCTTGAATGCAGAATTTAACACATGGTTCGCTGCACTGCAATAGCAATGTTGCTATATATACTGGCCGCATGACATGTAATGTGTCAATATGTAAGCCCAACTTGAGTAATATTAGTTACGGTCTGGCTTACTCATGCACGGCTCAGACTAATAAAAGTGTTGAGAGAACGTTCGATACATTCAGACCAATGCGTGTCTCTTCAATAAATAACGAAAAAATCTTCGAAAATATTACTGTAATTTTGGGTACACATTTAGTTAAAACGTTATTTTAATTAGCTGAAAAAATACTGTCATCTGAAATAGGATTCTGTTCTATGAAGCAAAAAAAACTCTGAATTAAACAGTTTGTGTTTTGTACTAGCCGTCATGTTTACTTATACCATACAGAAATTTAGGGTTGTAAAATTTATTTACATATTACTTAAACTGAGCGAACGGGAAGACAAGAAAGAATAAGTAAGCAGCCCCTAGACGACTTCTAAACATAGAAGATGCTGGAAATTGAAAGAGGAAACACTAGATCGCTCTCTGGGAAACTCGCTATCGATGCAGTTATGAACCTCTCCTAAGACAGACTACAGAAGGATGATGAGGATTTTTAATTTGCATAAAGACGTTTTAAGTTTATAGCGTCGAGTGGTAAGTTGAAAACTGAGTAATGAACGCCAGCAATGTGAAGGCAAGACGCTGGGTTCTACCATCTTGGTATATTTCCTATTTACAAAGGGGATGTTTGATCGGCAGTCAACTACAGACCCATAAGCTTAACCTCTGTGGTCTGCAAGCAACTGGAACACGTTATAGCAGGGCATTTGTGGCAAGTCTGGGATAAGAATGATTGGCTATACGAGGGACAGCAAGGGTTTAGACAGGGATACTCTTGTGAAAGTCAAGACATCACAGTGTGCGAGGACATAGCTACCTCTTTGGACTATGGGGTCGGTATAGATGCGATTATAATAGACTTTTCCAAAGTTTTCGATTTAGTTCCTCATGATCGGCTGCTTACGAAACTGGCGGTCACGGGCGTGGATTCGAAGGTAGTCGTTTGGGAAAGGGAATTCCTTGTAGGTCGTACATAAAGGGCCAAAGTAGGAGGGCAATTATCCAAGGAAGTCGAAGTAACCTCAGTTGTGCCGCAAGGGAGCGTTTCGGGCCCACCGTTGTTTCTAGTGTACGTCAATGATATTTGGAGGAAAATCGACTTAAGTATTAGACTCTTCGCTGACAACTGTATAATATATAGGAAAATCTTAAATAAAAACGACATAGAAAAGTTGCAGAAGGAACTTGACACCTTGGGGGAGTGGTCGGTAGAAAATGAGATGAAATAAATCCCGCTTAAAGTAAGGCAACAAGATTTACGACAGCTCGGGTTCAAAAGCCACTGGGTCGCTCCCTTGGTGACCAAAATATTCCGGGAACGAGAAATTGTAAATACTTGGGAATAATCTTACGAAGCGATGTAAACTGCGTGGACCAAGTAAATTGCATAGTGCAAAAAGCCTGAAAGGCATTTCATTTTGTAACGCGGTTCTCAAAAAAGGAAATAGGAATACAAAAAGATTAGTCTACACGTCGTTGGTACGTCCTATTCTTGAACTTGGGGCTGCATGCTGGAATGCATGGACAGGACAGATATATGTGCTGGACCGAGTACAAACGAAAGCTGCTAAATATATTAATCATATGAAGGATTCGGACTACGGACAGTTGTCTCAGCGTAGGACACGATCGGGCAAACAAACATGACGCAGCTCGTAGTCACTCTTAGCAATTTTGTGAACACACCTAAAAATGAGAGCGTTAAAGTGATCATTTGTTTCTCTTCATGCTGGAAACCGTAAGGACAGAGGTTATATAGCTCTCCTGCCAATTAACCTCGGTACTACATGGAATAAAGCAGTCAGCTTTATGCTCCGGCCTTGTACTCTCTCCAAAAGTGTGTCCCTAATACCGATTGAATATGAGGTTCGGTTTGTACATAGCCTCTTTGAACACTAAGGAGAAAATAGAAATCTCTTGTTTTTTGCAGGAAAATCCAACCACGATTAACACCGTTTTCAGATCGTAGCAATGCTGCTTTATGAACTACTCCATCTCTACTCTTAAAAAGCAGAAAGACGTTTAAAGATTAGAGAAACCTACCTATAATGGAACCGCAAGAGACAAAATTTTTTCCGTTCCAGGCAGGTTCTTTTTTAAGCTGGCACTTAAGTTTGAATCCTCGGGACTCTACACGTCTTCCGCTAAAGAAAAGTTTCCGTTCGCCCATATTCCGTCTAAGGCAGGCTACACTCTACGTACGTTTATGCCTGTGTTGTTTGACGTGGTCGGAAATGTTAACGTTGCAAACTCATATCCAATCTGCTCATAAAAACAGCTAAGTTAGCTTAACTGAAGTAAAAACAGCTAGTAGGTTTACATTGCGTCATTACACCACCGTGTACTTCAGGCAGTACATACTGAAAACAACATCTTGGCATGTAGCGTGAATTAATTTCCAAAATGCTTCGAACTGTACTAATAAAAAGTTTAAGGGGACATTGAAAGGTGATGGGGATTTATTAAATAATGTGAACAATTCTTATATGATCCGTGAAGGCCTTTATTATTGTGCAAGGTAAAACAGCAATTCCTATACAAACCTGGACAGACCTTGATGACTCCAGGAAGTTGCGGCCCCTACAATTTCTAGACAATTGGCATATGAAGGTGGCAAGGTCGCCAGTCGTACGCACCGGCCGCCTTTACCCTCCAGGAGATATTCATGGTATTCATGCATGTTAGAGGCTAAGACGAGCCCAGGGCCATAGTGCGGCCGGAAGTCAATGAAAATTCCAATGACTTCTCGGCTTTTAGCAAAGTACCTCAACCAACTACGCCACCGCGTTTATATGTAAAGTAAGTAGGTTAATAAGTGAAGCGAACAAAAACATGAAAGTGGTCCACGAATTTAAATTCTTATACAGGGGAATTTCAAACGGATGTAATTCTTTGGTATTCTTTTAATATTACTGCGAAGTATAGGAACATAACGTATAGAGAACTGGTATATTTCTGGGCGTATTATTGATCATAAGTTTATGCACTCAATCCGGAAATTTCAAACACGTTGTCACAAAGAACGCTACGTAGACAGAGAAGCAGGAAGCTACAGGACATTGCAATTCACGAGCTTAAGAGCACTCGGTGCGAGCCGTGAGTGACAAGTTTATTTGCCAGATCAATGAGCATGCAACTTACTCCAAGTAATCTTATTATTAGAATTGCTTTGATAATATCGATGGAATGGAGATATGTATGAATGGAAATTTATTATTGCACGAAGATTGAGTGGCATGAATATGATATCGCTTTGAAAAGGGACACTACATTTTTGGTACAATTCAACAACATTGTCACCGACATAAAAACTGAAGCTTTCATATGAAAATGGGGAGAAATCCAGGTGACATCCGTGACATGTAGGCCTCTACGGGACCGGAAATTCCCAAGTGTTGTGTACTGTACAGCACTGTGAAGGAAAACATGTGATATGGATTGCCGCTCTGAAGCCTACTTATAACCGTAAAGAAAAAAGTTAGGAAATATCAACACAGTACAGTATTAAAACTTTCATTTTCCCAGCTCCTTCGCTTCATTTTCCAGTAAAGAAAACACTGGCAATTTTAACACAAACACTGTAAATTTTCCCCTACGTTAGCAACATCGTGACCGTTTATCACCGAAACATCTTAAGCGATGAGATTTACAACTGATAACAGTTTATCGTCGTTAATCTGCGTTCAGTCTATGAGCCTCGGTCATACATCATCAACTATTTCTTTGGCCTCACTTTTATCCCAACACACAAAACATTCTGCTTCCCGTATAAAGACCAACGGCCTAGATTCCCTAGGTCTTTATGTAAAATCACTTTTACCCCTGTCCGATGTTTAAAAAGTCCGAAATTGGTCAATAAATTTTATTCGAAATTCCAATACACAATTTCATAAAAATCCTTACAGTGCGAGCCGAGTCGCTCTATAGTTACGGTAAGTCAAACACGTCGATGTTAACATTCGCTTTTAGCAATAGTTCTGTAGAAGTGAATAAAAGGTAAGCTTTGTGACATCGCACTCTCTGCGTTTAGCCATTACAGTGCACAGAAACTCAGTACCTTATAATGTACTACAGCCAGTAATAACAACATGATCGACGCGCGAAATTTTGTGTTGGAAGGAACACTCAAATGCAGGTCCCTGAAATGTTATATGATTGCAGATCTGGAATAAATACGCAGTATTTACTAGGGTAATATAAACGTAGAATCTGGCAATAAAATGTGGCGGCAGAGCAAATATTTTCCTTGGTCTCGGCCTTGATTGAGTTACGTAAGAAAATGCCAGAGGCAGGTATGAGAAATTTTATACAAGATAGGTTCCGAACTATACCGTCGTGCACAAGAGCATCTGAAATACTCTAACGATTTTTGCATAAACATTCCAGTGGAATAGCCAGATGTTAATTAACATCAGTGTTAGAAAGAAACAGAATATAAATAAATCTAGACACTCGTAAATGAAGCACAATTTCATGCCGTCGTTAAACGCACTATAAATATGCAACTCAGTTTCCTCAATTACAAACCGATTAGCAGTTTTTCAAAAATTGAAACACGTCAGTTACCGGCTTATTATCAATGACTTCAAAATCTTCGCCATAACAGATCTGGAACTAAATGTACTGAAGCTTATGAGCAGTTATAATGTCTCTGCCTCTCTACACTATTCAAAATTCACTGACCTGAAGGCCTCTGATAAGCCTGCAAGCATTAGAGAAAAGTTATGTCCCTGCACTTGCAGGAATCGAGCCAAGGTCCTCCAGACCGTAACCAATGTGCTCATTAAACTCTCCCTCATCACGGGTTTAATGAACATTTTATTTAACTAATGTAGTAGTTTGAAGTTCAAACAGTTTTAGCAATTTAGAATTCTACAGAAGTTTTCACGGTACAAACCAAAAGAGTGGTGGGTAGTTCATATAATTACAGACTAGACGAGAGAAAAGGGTGATCCTGTGGATTCGAGTATTTCATCTGTGTGCACTGCATTTCACGGACAGCTGAACTTGACCACATCCCCTACTGAACGTGTCCTTGCCCCTACTATCCGCCCCATTCAATAAGTAAGGAAGCAACGTTCACAGCCGGATCGACACGGTCACTTCTCATCTCAAGATTAATGAATGAGTTGCCGCGACCACCATGAAGGAGGCCCAAAAGTCATCAAGCACATGAGAACCAATAAAAGGGTCCCTATTCCAAATAGCCTCCAACTAGGGACTACACTCCGATTCCAGTCACAGCAGACCACACGAACCACCTCGCGGAAACCAACCGATCTCTCGATTGTAAGGTTTTGACTAAATTTTTACGTGCGACCTCCCGTTGTTTCATGCAGTAAATCAAAACACGAAGTCTGACAACGGTCTAAACACAACTAAATTCTATTGTGTTAAAGAGCACAACATGTTACGGTCTAGGCTAGGCAATAGGTCGAAACAGACTTTTTTCTTTAAAAATTATAATTTTGTTGTATTTAGACCGCTATCAAACTTTGCCTATTGATTTGTTGACCAAACGTGTTCAGAAATTATACAAAGTAGGACCTAAAAATAACGCTTCTCTTCAAGGGTGCCTCGCGAGAAAATATGAGTAGTGAGTGAAGGTAAAATTAGCTACCCCTTAACAAGCCTGGAGAAGCCTTTAGGGCTCCAAGAGTTTGAGGCTCCCAGAACTTATAGCAAATCGGTATATGAAGTG
>Ga0136643_10004260_pt1 | contig 19654 bp, 9 predicted proteins | sample TergutLab28metaG_FD_96883 | JGI IMG/M metagenome (GOLD analysis project Ga0136643, IMG submission 96883) | Labiotermes labralis P1 segment gut microbial communities from Petit-Saut dam, French Guiana - Lab288 P1 (version 3) (version 3) | ecosystem: Host-associated > Arthropoda: Insects >...
ACAAATACTGGTAGTTGTGATTCATGCCGTCAACTATTCAAACAGTTACAAATACTTTCACTTCCATCTCAATACATTTTCTCCTTACTTGTTTTTGTTAACAAGAATAGAGGTCTATATCAATCCAATTCTGAAATTCACGATTTGAATACACGTTTCAACCACAACTTACATTTACCTGCTACAAACTTAACATTAGTTCAGAAACGAGTACTGTATTCTGGAAGTAAGATATATAATCACTTGCCATCAAATATTAAAGTTCTGTCAAATGATACTAAGCTTTTCAAATCCACATTAAAGAGTTACCTTATTGAACATACGTTCTATAGTCTAGATGAATTTTATAAGTCAGCATCCTAATGATTATAGTTCTTTGTTTTTTACTTGACTATTGATAGCTATAAGATCTCATTTAATGTGTAACTTAACTTATTATTACCATTCATTACATTCTTGTCTGTCTTACTTGTATTTTACTTTTTGTGTTATGACAAATGCACTGCACACTTTTATGTATTATTTATTATTGTGACTGTTTCCATATCTGTAAAGATTCAATGGAAGGTGAATAAATATGATATGATATAAGTATTAAGTGTGGTCTAGCCTTAGTCCTTTTTATACTTTACACATTCTTCCCTCATACCTTGCGAACAGTCACATTCATATTTACAAATCTGTACTATGTCATCAGGTCTGACATGGGGAAGCATTATTTCATTTTTAATAGTTGACATTTGAAAATCATCTTCTGAATGTGGCCTCTTGCAAACTATATTGCATACTCTGGTGGGGGGTGTAATCTTCTGTTCATTTGCCAGACGCATATGATACAGACAGAACAAGCTATAACAGAAGAAAAAGATGCATTCTACGAAACACTTGAGAACACGCTTTGCAATGTAAAAAGATCAGAAATAACTATGGTCATGGGTGACCTAAATGCCAAAGTGGGTGCAGACAATAAAAACTTTGAACACACAATGGAAAGACCCGGCTTAGGAACCATGAATGAGAACGGTGAAAGGTTCGCCGAGCTATGCTCAAACAACAACTTAGTCACCGGTGGCACACTTTTTCCCCATAAACGAATTCATAAAGTCACATGAGAATCTCCTGATCAAACAATGCAAATCAAATAGATCACATAACAATCCATAAAAAATGGAAAACATCACTACTTGATGTACGTGCCTTCAGAGGTGCCGATGTGGCCAGCAACCACCAGCTGCTTATCAGGAGCGTCCAGCTTAAAACAGCAGCACTCAAAGTTAGAGACATTGCAGACAGACCGAAGTTTAATACAGATAAACTAAAAAGTAAAACGGTCCGTAAGAGCATGGAGTAAGAAATTGAAAAGATAATACAACAGACCCAGAATGCCAACGAGTGCACCGAAAAGAAGTGGCATAATATCCAACCACCCTTTTGGAAGCCAGTGAGGAAATAATTGGAAGAAGGAACACTAGTAGGAACGAATGGATCTCTGATGACACATGGGGAAGGATAGCGAAACACAAAGAAATTAAGGCAAACTACTAAACGCCGTCAATGAAACAGAGAAAACAAATCTCAGAAGACAGTACCAGGAAGCCAATAATTTCGTAAAAAAAGCAGCAAGGAAAGATAAAAGAACATGGGTAGAAAACTTAGCACAAGCAGCACAAAATGCAGCCGACCTTAAAAACTCCTGCGAGCTGTACAGAATTACAAGACAATTAGCAAAGAAAAGCTTCACTAACGCTGCCTCCCTAGTAAGGGGAAAAGATGGCAATCAACTAACAGCAGTAAAAGAACAGGTGCAGAGATGGAAAGAACACTTAGGCAAAATTTTGTCTGCTCCTGCCCAAGAGCACGAGCATGACCTAAACACTACCCAGCTTCCCATTGGGATAAATTAAAATCCTCCCAAGCACACAGAAATAGTTAAGGCCATAAAAACAGCCAAAAAAGAAAGCAGCAGGCCCAGATGGTATCCCACCCGATTATTCATGGCATGTCCCAATACGACGGTAACACTACTGGAACCCCTAATCAAAACCACATGGGAACTCAAACTATTTCCAGATGAATGGAAAAATGGCTACATCATTAAGCTACCAAAAAAGGCGACTTAAGTGACTGCAAGAACTGGAGAGGCATAACGTTATTGAATACTATTAACAAATTGGTCACCACTATTTTGTATCAGCGATTAAGTGATAAGCTTGAGCCACTATTGAGGAAAGAGCAAGCTGGCTTCAGACCCCATAGGTCCTGCATGGACCAAATTAATACACTGCGAATAGTGGTCAAACAATCCCTCAAATACCGCTCACCACTTTATATGATATTCGTTGATTTCAAAAGAGCCTTTGACTCTCTAAAACACACAGCAATATGGCAGACACTTACAGAATGGGGAGTGCCAACTAAATTAGTAAATATTATAAAGGAACTATATAACAAATCAACATGTCAAGTCATTCACAGAAATACGAAAAGTGAAAGTATACCCGTGAGAAACGGGGTCAAACGGCTGCATACTGTCTCCACTTCTTTTTAACATTGTCTTGCACACAGCATTGAGCAAAGTGAACAATACTCAGAGAAAATAAGGTGGACCCTAACCGACAGACTAGAAGATCTCGACTATGCAGATGATATGTTTGCTGGCACACACATTCAACGACATAAGGACAAAACTACAGCGAATGCATCACGAAACCGTCAAAATCAGCCTGAAAATCAATATCAGTAAAACAAAAGAAATACACATCCACACCCCCATCAACCAACCACTTCTTCTCAATTACCAACAAATTGAACAAGTATCAGAATTTCCCTACCTGGGCAGCATAATCAGCAAGGACAATGGAGGAACGGACAGAAATGTGGCAGAAAGAATCAAGAAAGCTCGATGTGCTTTCGGAATACTCAACACAGTCTGGAGATCGACAGCATACTCTAATAACACCAAAAATAAGGATCTTCAATACCAACGTAAAGACCGTCCTGCTTTACAGCCGTGAAGCCTGGAAGCTTACTAAAACCATCATATATCAACTCCAAGTTCTGGTCAATAGATGGATCCGCAGTATACTGAAAATATTCTGGCCGGTCCAGATATCAAATCAAGAACTGTGGGCGAGAGCTAAGCAAGAGCCAATCAAACTAGAAATTCGGCAGAGGGGGGTGGCTGGGCCACACACTTCGCCAACCACCAGGTGACATAGCAAAAACAGCCTTAGAGTGGAATCCACAGGGAACCAGATCCCGTGGCAGACCCCGAACAACATGGCGCAGAACAATCTTTGGAGAGATTAGACACCAAGGCAAAACATGGAACGAAGTCAAAGTACTCGCCAGTAATCGTGTCAGATGGCAAAACTTTGTGAGGGCCCTTGAGGAATGACGAGAAACTATATATATATATTATATAGAATTTTTCAGTTTAAAATGGCTTCATTGACATATTATTGGTAGTTTTACATTAATTTGCTTTGTTCTATGTGAAAATGTTTAATTATACAAGTAAAGCATTTCTTGTTCATACTTTCTTTGCTCTATACAGAAAATAATATGCATAATCAGAACATCATGCTCTAATTCAAGCACTCCAGATTTAGTTTGGCCTCTGCAAGTGAGACAATGGTGTAGGCAAGAACAGCAAGTAAAACATAAGTTTATGCACAATAAAACTGACTTCACAGTGTATTAGTAAAAATAAAGACAGTGGCTCAAGCTAATTTTTACACATGAAAATGCAAGCAAAGTACACATTTCACAAACAGTCAATGAGATGTCCACCTCAACATCCCCAGTGATGAACATTTTTAAAGGCCCCATTACCATCTTCTAGAAGTTCAAACTATTTGTGAAAATTTTATACCCACCTGCCCCAACCCCCTAATTAATGAACGGGCTTTACCCTTACTGACATACCATTACCCCTGCAAAAACATTTTTTGTTATTATGATTTGTAAACTGAACCAGAAGTACAGGGCAGATTATAAAAATTCTGCTGGCAATTTTTATAAAATAAAAAGCAATATATGACTAAATAGCCAATGTTGGAAAAACACACTACAGTGGAAATAATGTTAGAATCCAATTTGAAACATCACAAGCAGCATGCTCTAAATTTAAAAACATAGGCATCCATTTAATTTGGTCTCAGGCACTAAGTTGAGAGACTATTTTTTCCCATACATTGCAGTTTTGTATTTTAAATATAAAACAGACATTCATCCCTTGCTCAAATTCTTTCCTCAGCACTTCATTCAGAATAACTCAGAAGCATTCCTAGCCTCATACTCAGTAGATACAATGAACATTTTCTCTTTGCAGAAATGAGACCAATATTAATCACTTAAACAATATCTAAGGCTAAAATGCATGCACACATTCTGACTTCCATGCCTCTATTCTTCCAAGAGGTGTCAAGAGTACAAGCACAGGTAATTACCCACTCAGTTATCAAAGTTACAAACGTGAAAATTACCCACTCAGTTGTCATTTTGCAAAACATGAAAGAAAATTTTTATGTTGCATTGGAAAATTTCCTTTATAATGCTCTCTGTGTTAACCAAATTTTAATAGGTTCATAACATTACAATGTATGACAATAATTTTCAAGCAGGATTATGTTACACATCCATATTTCTTAATTTTATTCTGGTATAATAAGCATAAGATAACCTGCAGGGCTGTTACAGTGTAGGTTAGAAACATTAAACAAAGCCTTCCAACTATAAACTTTGCTGCTACATGTGCACAAATTGCTAACATATGAGTTTGACAACATGCAATGATAAAAATGTTCAAATACATGATTGATATTAACTAAGATAATGCCTACCATTATCAAACAATTCTCCTGTTACCAAAACCAGAAAACAGAACTTCAAGTACTAACATCAGACCAAATTTATTGGGCCCATAATGAAATCAGAATATAGATATACTGAGTTGGTTGGGTCACTTAAGACCACAAAAAATGTACTGAACATTACCCAAATCCCAGTCAAATGTGACTGGATTGGAAATGTTTCCCTCTCGAATTAATAACTTTACCGCCACCCCCTCTACTCAAGAACTTAAAGAAGTAGGAATCCCCCCCTCCCAAACTCGCAAATTACTTCCGTTTACATAGTTCAGTGACCGGCCAAACAGTATTTAATTCACGATTTCATCAACTGCAACCCTGTAACAGGCATCTAACAATATATATTCTGCTTTTTATTTAATGCATATGTGAACACAACTGTGCAAATGTCGGCATGTCTAAAATAACTTCCTTAAACTACCGTTTCCTTAAATGCATACAGGGGGCATTCAGGCCTCAAAATATTTGAAATTTTCATCTTACCTATGCCCTGCAAATCATCGATGCTTTCCAACCTGCTATACCAAATATGCATGACAGTCATGTACGTCGAATTTCCACGCACATTTGTCACGACATCATCGCCAGACTGACCACGTGACTTCAATTAAATCAACACTATGGAATATGATTGGCTAGGCCTTTATTACACACGACTGGGTCAAACAACAATTAACTCCAATGTAACGAGCCTTTACACAACCGCAATTATTCACTTCGCGCCATCTTGACACTTTTCACATCACTGATTACATGTGCTACCCGTGCGCCCGCATCAAAGATTATACGCAGGCGTACGGTTGCAAGAAGAGGTCAGTCATGTGGTGTGAAATCAATTACCAGTGGAGCCAGTAGCACCCACTGACACATATATGAATCTTTAAATATGATTCATAAGATGAGGACCATAACTGTTGCTTTATTATATGTGTCTGCATGTTTTTCTGTCATTACCAAAAATTAATTTTCTTCAGAACGTCAGTTCCATATTTAATTCAGGACGCAGACTACTGCGCGGCTTCTTAGAACAATGAAACAAAGAAGAGTATAGAGTAATTCCTTTCTAAAGGATGGTGCTGAAAATAGTACAGCTCCACTACCCTCCAGTCTCCTTCCAGAGCCTTCACTGTGGTTACTCTGTCATCTGGCAATACGAGCACGCATATAACGCAATTTTGTTGTCCGCACTAGTATTCTGTGACCTGGACAGAGCAAAGAACATTCTTATGGCCCTCCCGAGAAATGCGCTGAAGGGTAACGAGCATCTCTGCTTCTGGGAAAATTAGGTTAAAAGCGATAAATATTTATACCAACAACATGGGGCAATTTGTGAATTAGCTGCCATTATTAACTGATTTAACTTCTACCCACATACAGGGTCCAAACCATGATTTGTCACCAATTGTACCAACATCAAATACTGCCATTGCTGCTGTTTCAATTATTTTAAGTTGACTCTTCAATCTACAATGCTTCTAAAGTCAAAATCTAGAGCAGTAATTGAATAATTAAAGATGTAAAAATTAAATAACCAAATTTTTAATAAATATCACAAGTAACTCAACCTTTGTGTCCAGCTTTGAAGACTTTATTGCCAGTGAGCAAAATACAACAGGTCCTACAATCAGATCCCTGTTGTACTTCTTTAGCCTTTCATTGTGCCCAACATTTGATATGTACTTGAAAGTAAGGCATATACTGTTGAAAAAACCCAAATGAATTCCTTCATTTGTTTAAAGTATGTGGTCCTTTCCTATTGTACATTTCTGGTCAACTTGTTGAAGCACATTCCTTCTTGAGAAACCAACAGTTCCGCAACTAGTCAAGAAATTCCTTGGATTTTATGTAATCAGAAGGTTCATAACTGCATTTTAATATTCTACATTTTCTGTGCAACTACATTGTATTCACCAAGAATCAATACAAACTATTTGCACTGTGTTACCTGTTCCATTCCTGAGACAGTACAGTCCAGTACACGTACATCCCCCACCCATCCCATTTCTTAATGATCCATTTTAATAGCACAAACAATCATTCACCCCAAGAACCAGGGAGTGTGGTGAACAACAGGTTCATGACCAAGCACAGATATTGCCAAGGGTCCTAAAAAATGTAAGAGCAAGTGTTCACCAATGAGTACACTAACCTAGAGTATTAAAACAATTCAGCAAGAAGTCTGTGAAATGATTCCTCAAATAAGGTAAACCCTTACACTCAATAGTCTATTCCATCTTGTAATGCAATTCTACCACTTAGACAATAAAAAGTGTATACAACAAATAAAAGCATTTATTGGCAATATAACCTAAATACAATTCAGAATGAAAACTTTTGATTATAAATCTTTTAGGAGGTCTTGTTACTTCTTAATGTGAACAGGTTTTATGTGACTTTCAACCCTTGAAGCTAAGACAATTACATCATTCTGAAACATTGGGAACTATTAGTCAGTGATGATGCATCACATCCCAGAAGAAAGAAACCTCAATTTTTAGTTAACCTCATTACATTGGATATGATCACATACACTTCTTACTAAGAATACAAAATAATAAGAAAGTGAAAGAACATTACTAAGGTAACATATACATTCTGCTTTTCTATTGACAGTTTAAATTTTGTGCTGAAAATGGGCCATGAAATTTAACAAAATGAGTTTGTGACGGGAAAAAGGTTTGGAACAATCCAATTGCCTCATACAGTTCTTCAATACAATAGGTGTACAATAAAATTTCAATGCATCTGATAACTGTGTTAATAAATATTTTAATTATATTAACAATTCAAGTTTACTACTAAAATACCAAAAGCATTGATTACAGCAATAATACAATAATAATTTCAAGCAACTATTTAAAAATGTACAAAACATTGTGTCTTGTGGCTGATTCTAATTTCTGGGTTTAGTCATATCGCTGGTTCATATCCTTGTCACTGCTTCATATTAGTATTTTGTGTAGGATTACATATACGTATTCAGATCCTAAGCTCTTAACTGGATACTCAGTTTTAATCCATGATCCATCAATAACCCTTACAACTTGCTTTAACATTCCCTTATTTTCATGTTTCCTGTTCAAACTGCAGTGTTCAAAATGGTAAAGACTAGTTATCAATTCCAAAAATTACTCTCTCTTCTGGCCTTCCTCGTCACTTCTCAAACAACACCCTTCCAAAGACATACACATTTTTGTGCACACAATGCCCCAGAAAAGTACTTTTCTTTTAAGCTATTTTTTTTACAGAACACATTTTTCCAGGCAACAAGTATAAAATGTTTATGGATAATGCATATGTGTCTCAAACAGGACAAAAATGTTTTTTATACTGCAACTAAAAATTTGCATTAAACCAAAGCATTAGGTAAATACATTTCCTCAAATTTTTTTCCTAAAATCTGAAATTTTGTACAGTATCATATTTATGATTTACACTATTCAAAACAGAATTATCAAATACATTTACAGAGTACATTTCAAACAATGTTGTCCTCTTAAAAATACTGGCAAAATATGTAGGTAATGAAGGCTGCCCATTTTGAGGACTGCTGTAAATACAGGAGAATGTTTCTTACAGACTCTTTCCTCCAGCTTGTCAACTGATTATAGCTGTTTTGTACAAAGCAGCATCATTCTATGCTAGCATTCTCTCCTCTCTGAGTGCAGATCACTGATCTATGCACACAAGACTTTTAAACTCCTAAGCTGTTGGCCCAAGCTCACTAACCACTTACCAAGGTTTTTATGAAAATAACCTTACTGTTTCACACTTCAATCATTACCTTATGTTCCAAAAAAGGCCAGTGGTTATGTAGTCCACAAGAATGCAGAAGTCTTCTGACTAATAACAGACTAAATAAGTCACAATGCAACACACTCTGATGAAGGTTATTTCCATTTTCACCACACAATCTTTCACTTTGTTGGAAAATACTAAAAACATACTTCAAACTTAGCAGTAATAAACTCTTGTAATATCAACACCCAAGTGTTCATATTATTTAGACACCATCATGAATGGAAATGACAACAATGGGTTTCAATCGTTATCACATGATGCAAATAATACATAGTTTCATTGTGCAGAAAATGAAGGGCCATTCTTAACACTGAAAATTATTATTTTGTGCAGAAATAGAAGTAAACTAGGCAAACTATAGTTGTACTGTCTTATGTATTTTTGTTCTGAAATTGAAGAAATGGAAAACAGGAGTATATAAAATGTTACAAAACCAGGAATACTAAGCTTCCAAATTCTGTATAACTTCATAATGCCATTTTTATCATTAGAAACAGGTTTGTTACTGTACACAGCCAAAATTCATCAGTCCCACCACTATCTCCAAAAGGCAATGAGAAGAAGCGGCCGAGATCAATTTACTTGCTTAGATGACCATGGACCACTCTCCCGTTGATAACGTCGTAAGATTTTTTCAGACACAGGGTGTCTACGTTACACAAATTTCAGAAATAGTTAAATAATTAGTTTCCATAAATTATGGGCAAAATAAACCTGTCATGTAAAAATAATAAAATTTGTGTGTTACAACACAAATATTCTACCCACTAATTCATGTAGTAACTAGTAACCATGGCTTTAATAAAACAAGTTCCTCTTATTCTTCCTCTAAAAATACCATGGTCCCATTTGTAAACTAAACACGTAAATCATCACTGACACATTGTGAACTTATAATCACTTATATTGAATTTGAAATAAATTCAAATGGAACGGCAACTGTAAGAAAAATTAAGTGGAAGGACTTGTAGGGCTGCCAGTATGAATAGTACCTATTTAGTGATTTCATTATACTGTACTAAATCTGTCCCATAAGCAATAAGACCGAAAATATCACAATAAACACGTATGTAAAAATCAAGTTTTATAAATAGATTACCAAGTGTCTGATATACTCAACAGTAATTTGATATAATGTAAATAAGTCAAAGTATTTATATTAAGGCAGGCAGGCAACCCTACTGAAATTGTAATAATTGTGCTAAAAGGAAAAGTCCTTCCAATCTTTTGTTAACATGTACAAAATTTACAGTTTGTGTGTAGTAGACATTTCAAGATCTAACCAATATGAGTTAAACATTTTACTACAAATCACATTCATACAAATCTTGTAGGTGAACAAATAACTCTGCATGTTTAAAATTTATTCAACTAAATTGTTTTCTACTTTAAGTTCTAACATGATCACAATTTATACAAGAGTAAAAATGTCCTCAATATTACCCCACAATGCTGGGATGTCAAGTACAGAATACTCTGTGGTAATGAAAGAACTGCAACTGGAAAAGTGCACAACTTTCCAGTTGACATGGAAAAACAGAATCAATACCATTATCTACTAAGCAGTATGTTCCTTAAGTGGGATGATCTTTTCTTCTTCTGAGAGTACTTGTATTTCTTCATATTACTTATCAAGCAAGTGAGAAATGAATAAGAAGGAAGACCTATGGAGGTCACGGATCTGATGCAGCTAGCAGTTTATTTTTCGTGTGTCAGTCACAGTGTTTGATGTGCAGCAGTTGGTGCTTTCTATTATGTATTCAGCTGTAACTAGCAATAGACAAGCACAGTTGCTGCTTCAGTACTGACTTTAACTGCGTCTAGTAACATATTCATTTCATTCTGATTGCTTCATTAGCTCACCACACAGCAAGAGTTACTTTCATGTCATTGATGCAAATGTAATTTGAATAACTCTTTAGCTCTTCTTTAACTGAAGAACCCGTCTGTCCATATAGGGACTCTGAATGCATGAACTGAAAAAGAAATTGAAACACCTCTATATAAATAAGTAATAAAATAAAATGTTTTAGATAGAAAGGCAATATAATAGAGTTGCACCCCTTTCATGCCACCTTTACCATGAAATGAAAGCACCATGCAGGAAAATTTAATCATTGGCATATTAACTGCATTAACAGGGATCACTTGAGCAAAGAGTAATGTAGTTGGTATAAATACACAAAATTTCCACATGCCAGTTGTCCAGATTACAGGTTTGTACATAAATAGATGTACAATTCTGATAACCAATTAATGTGAGTCTGCAATGAGTAACACTCAAATGATCATGAAACAAACCTGAGTACAGCTGCATGGTAGAATCTGTATGTCCATTTCTGTGATTGTATTATAATTTATAATAATAAAATAAACCACATTAATCTTCATTAATAACTAAAGATTTACAAATAAGAACTACAAACCAATGACATACAATGACTCCATAGTCAAAATGTGAATTATATTTAAAGAATATCTTTGGAAATTAATGTGTGCATGATGTTAAAAAGTAAAAGTGTTGTAGTTCAAAGCTGATTACTGTTACAGTTTTATTGATTAAATACCAATCAGTAAGAACATCCTCGATAGGTGAACACATAAATCAGATGAGATACAAAAGAAAAATGTGTGTTTATTCGCCAAAAGGGCCTCATGAAGACATTAAAAACCTGATGTTCTCTTTCTGTACGAGTCTTCATTGATCTATCCAATGTGAAGCTCTCAACTCTCACTTACACTGACAATACTACAACCACACGCAAAAACTTAATGACAACACTGACAAAACAAATTCTTCATGGAAACCAATATAGCATCAACAGCAATGAAAAAAGTGTACTCCGTACTGAAGTATTTAAAATGATCAACAGCATTCTTTGAAGTTTATTAAGCTTGCCCAAAAGAGGAGAAATGAAATTGAAAATAGTGAAGTCTTCCACATCAAATTCTGACAAATTATGGGGACTGTCAATTGGCTACATGAAAACTCAGTCTTATTATCAACCAGAAAAGCTGAACAATAGAGTATTATGTGAAACGGGTGTGAGCTATACGAAGAAGTTCATGCATAACATTGGGTAAAAGTCTTTTTCAGCAAACTGTGTGGAGCAGATTATGGAATAAACAGAGAAGTCCATTTACTGCGTTAAGAAAGCTGGAATTTATTATGGGTCAACAAGTCTGAAAAACAGAATTATATCACAACATTTTGGAAATTCTCCAGTGATTAATTTTAAAAGAACATATCTCATGGTTTTGGCACTGACACTAAGTTACTGAGGGACTTGACTTCCACATAAGACATTCTGTTCTTACTTTGCGAAAAATGCTTAAAGTAGTCTTTAGTACCTTGCACACAGTTCATCAACTCATGAACTCATTAAAAACCATTCAAGTAGAAATACGTAAGCATATCAAAATATAATCAAAGTGTATGTTTCTTCTCTGCTCAACATATCAGACAGACAGGGCCTAAAATATGCATACGTGCCATAATTTATGTATTGCTTAAAATAAAAAGCTACAACAGGTAAAACAGCATCTTTTGGAATGAAATGCCATGAAGTCTGGTACAAATTTAAAGCAAATTTAATACTGTACATTTTTTGTGCAACTAGGTTACATATATAGTACTTAATACCAACTTTATGCACAAAGTTCTTATTTGTTAATTATTGCTCGGACACATTTTGGCCTCAGTTCTTGGCCATCTTGAAAGAGCTCGTAGTTTTTTGATGTGTGCAGTTTATGTCAGCTTATTTGGTAGCATTCTGCACACATGACTAATATTATAATTAAAATTAAAATATTAAAATACTTAAGATCAGTTTTTTCAATATAAAATTAGTTTATACAATATAACATTATTTTAAGTTGACACTGATACAATGTGCTGTGTCCAAACATCTGTGTTTAACTGGTCTTAAAATGAATAGTCCCAGAATCCCTGAATATGAATAATGAATTCTAAATGGAACTGTACTAATTAGAATTCATTATTCATACTCACAAATTCTGGTAATAACAGGTTAAACAAAGAAGTTTGGACATAACACATTACATCAGTGTCCACTTAAAATAATTTTATATTGTATAAACTAATTTTATATTGAAAGAACTGATCTTAAAGATTTTAATATTTTAACTTCAATTACAATTTTAACCCTACATGTAAACTGCTACCAAATAAGTTGACATGTAAGTTGCACACATTAAAAAAAAACCATGAGATCCATGAAGATGGCCAAGAACTGAGACTGCAACATGTCTAAGCAATAATTAACAAATAAAAACACTGGGCAACATGTTGGTATTAAGTGTTATACATAAATTTAATGTAATTGCAGAGGAACATGCTTTCTCCACCTTCAGTGTACAGGATTTTCATTATGAAGAAGGCAATGGGTTCCTCTGAAGCACTAGCAAATTTCAACCAGAGTACACAGTGAGATACAACACAGTGAGACACACCAAATAACACACATTTCATAGTCACGGCTGTGAGAACTTCAAATCACACAAGATTGTAATATTTTTTTTAGATTAACAGAGAAATAATAAACTACTTTAAAGGAAGGAAAGCAATAATATGGTATACTGCCCCCAATAAGTATCAGACTCACTTCATGCAAACATAACAACAGAAACAGAAAAATTCTTCCATGTAGAAGGCAAGTACTGAAACAAATCAAAATGTAGCTAATGCTGGTATCAGATTTCAAGCATACTGCAATGTACTTTTATTTGAACTCATGATGTGAAGAGTTTGGTAGAAATTGCATCTGGTCCCATATGCACTACAGAAGGTTTGTTTACCATTGCGATCATATCATGAATTCTCAGCTGTCATCATCACTGGAATATTCATATCTTTACAGAACATTTAAACATCCACTTCAGTAAAATTAATGTCTAAGATTTTGAAATCTACTAGACAGAGTACCTGGTTTTAAGAAATCTAATTATGGTTATCCTCAACAATTACACTCCCGCCTGCCTGAATTCAACACTGAACCAGGTGAACTGTAACATGTTTTCAAAGGTCCAGTTTGAAGAATCATCTCCTACAAGGCGATGAAACTTGCTGTTCCTGAGATGTATGGTTTCCTACCAAAATTTTGAATATATTTCTTACTTTTTTTCATGCATTCTTCATTCCTAACCTGTCATAACCTCTTTGATTAATTACATTAATATTCAAGGTACAAAATCAGCATTACATATTGTTTATTTCTGTGGACAGTTTATGTAATACTGAAACACCTGACCTACTTTTAACAAACACTTCATTATTGCATTATTTGCTGAAAAACTGGGCTAATAATCCTCATCCTTTATTTCTATTCCACATTCTAGATGCTGCATGTCAAATCCCTGAGCAAGTCACCGAGTTTCTGACTACAGGTCTGAAAATTCATCAGTTAATTTCTATGGCAATCACAAACTACTTACTACCACTCTTCAGAATATTAAAATTTAATCATCTCATCAACACTAACACATATCTGAAGCCACACATGAGGGATATCAACTTACACAACATGTGTCCAAGATTAGAATGAGATTACCACATTTGTGATACAAAACTGTCACAATGCCACAGAAATATAAGAGGGAACAGATTTCAAGCTCTACACATTATTCACCTTGTTACTAGACAGATATCAGCAATCAGTATCACACTATGGTCACTCCTAACCGCGGGAAGACCCAGTAACCATTGGATAAGAGGCTACCAGAACCAATGCAAATGAGGCAATGAGAAATAGTGTACTACTTTAATAAATGCATCATTAATAAATCTGCATTAAGATTCAAGGCAGGCTCTCACAAATACAATAATGAACCTTCAACTTTCATAAAAAGCAGATATTTTCTTGATTATCTGAGTAATTCTCAGTTTCTCAAGAAGATCACTCGAGTTACATATTATGTCACGCAACCCTGTTTAGTGTCACTCCAAGGGTATAAAATCATCCATGATTTATGTAATTTGTAAATTATATTACTATAATAGACCCATATTCTAATGGGGGTTATCATTTTCCATATTAAATCAAATGTTAAGTCTTAATTACCAATTGTATTAATAAATTCAGTTTAAAATTTCTTATCACACTAATGACTGTTACAAGTTGGTGGAAGTCAAAGTTCTTAATAATGCATGACATTTTTCATATAAAGTTTTAAGTGTAAGTTCAAACTGTACACAAATGACAGAAACAATTAGTAAACACTGCAGTGAATAAAATTAATTTTTTTAATTAGGGTGGCCACATTACTGCACAGCTTGAATGTCAAAACTGAGTTACTGTTGATCATGAAAGGTTTTCTTGTAAGGTAAAGGTCTTCTGATGGCCCTGTGCATACCATGAAGAGGCACATATGAGGGTGGAGGAGATCAGACACTTTCAGTGTGACCAGCTCACAAATATTCATTATGGCACTGTTGGTACGAGACTCAAGTTCAAGTGATAAAATAGAATCACCAAAGCTATTGATGAATTACAAGATTTTGTGTACAGAATTTGTAACAGCAATCTGAAACAAATGACAAGGTCAAGTGAGTCTTGTTTTAAGGAACAATGAACTAAGATCAGTTTTTGACAAACAAGAATTATTGTTTACTGGTTGGTGTTTGATGTCAGCTCCATTAAATTACATTGTAACATTTAAAAAATAACTACATGAAGAGGGCATTTAAATTACTCAATTAAGTAAAAAAATCACAGCTAATAAAATTAGACCAGTATTGAACCAATGACCTGACAGGTAAGTGTGCACAGAAGAAACTGGGTAATTTGAAATCGCATAATTCAAAGCCCAACACTTTGGATGCAAGCACTTCAAATTAACAGGGTTTTACCGTCAGTACACATACCATCATCATTCTGGATTTGCAGCAATGTCACCTTATTCTAAAAATATGATCATTTCATGTTAATCAAGTAATTGCTACTATTTACATCAACTTTCTGTAAACAATGCTTTTCCTTCAAGCCCTCTTTAGCCCTTGGTAGAGGTCATGTGCAGAATAATTTGTCAAATTATACATGAATAAACTACTACAAAACATGAATATTCTGTTTCTTCTTACCTCCTTGGAAATGACAATGTTTTGAAGTCTTGATATGAAGAAGTAAACAACTCGTCAACATTTTAAACTCTGCTGACTGAAACTTTACAGTAGTGCAAGTTTCCTGTGCTTTATCATCACACAGAAAGCTTGGAAGGCCCACCAGCTAGACTGTGTGTTGGCATGCATTGCCTACCCTTCCCAGGAACCAAACCCATCATTCAACACAAAGCCAAATACTTGACTGATTAAGCTACCCTGGTTCATGATATAATCCTGATGAAAGAAAGACACTTTGCTTGAATATTTAGATTCTTCAATGTGTGGCACTTAAAACAGCATTCTCTTGACACATTTTAAGGCAATAATGCACCAGAACCTAGCATAGAAAATATGGAAATGTGAGCAGAATGAAACAGAACTGATTCACTTGGTATTTTCTAAATATGAAATCTTTCTAACACCAGATGACTATACTCTTTTGGCACACCACATATAAACCAAGTAAATAAAACCTACTCTTGTAAATGTGGCCACCCTATCCAAAGAAAACAAAGAATAGATCAGTAACAAAACACATTCCAAAGGATTATCTGAACACTGGTTTAGCGGCAGTCTTCACACAACATGCCATATGAGGAGGCATCTAGCTTACCTATTCACTCAGTACAGGCAGTAGAGACCAAGAATGGGAAAAAAGAATTTCACATTAAAATGTTGCAGACAAAATCATATTAATCTGATATGGTAAAGTGAATGGTTGTAACCAAAGCTTACCTCACTGTTCTACAAATTAAAATAGAGTGAAAGCCCAACATAGCACAGTTTTTTGTGGACATAAAACAAAGGCTACAACTCATTTCTGTTCATACACTTATCATTTATTTATTTATTTAAGGTTGTCAGGAGGTCTCAGAATACAGGGCAAAATGCTAGGATAATTAGTGAGTGACAAATTGAGATTTAAGGTCTTCAGTCTTCTGGAATCTTGCACAGTGTCAAATGGTAGTTGGTAACAAGAGTATTCTTCAAGTAAAAACCCACTATAAAGCACCACTCATGCTTCTCATATGGATAAATGATTCTCCAGGCAGTGCCATGACACAGACAGCCAGCCGCCAGCTTCCAAATATGATGGCCCAGGTTCAATCCCAGGCCATCTACGTGGGATTTTTTGGTGGACAAGGTGGCACTGGGACAGGTTCTTCTCCAAGTACATTAGTTCTCCCCTGTCTCTATCATTACATGAATTTTCCATACTCATTTATTCATTTATTACTGAAACTAAATAATCTTAAAAACTGGCAGCACAGTTAACATACTTTTCTAAGAACAAAGGCACTTCATACAACACACGTGAACTGTCAATGCCGTATTCTACTGTTCCAGTTGTTTAACACTGCACTTAAAAGAAACAGACTTACAGCATGCTACTCATGACAGTGACACCTATTTTATATTTGTCATAACCACTAACTACAGAGCACTCTTCTTGCTTTGTCCAGTGCTTTAGTGCCATTCACTGTGTGAAAACAGTTCGCAAAGCCTTAGGTATCTCCACAGCTTAAACCAGCTTTCTGATAGTGTTCTCTAACTGAAATTATAGAATTTTAAAATACATGCCAAAAATTAATTTTGAAGGTTTGTATACTGTGAAGACATAAAATAATGTTTAACAATAAACATCAGTTCCACTTTTACTTCCTGTTTGTACTCTTAATGCCCAGAAACAATGGCCACACCATTCAGACAGCCCAAGATCACACACTCAACACAGCATACTTGTCATGTAACAGTGTTGCAACACAAACACTGTAAATTTTTCCATAAGAATATCTGGGAGTAGTAAAGCTTGCCTAACCCTTCAGTCTCCCTGTATGTGACAATAAAGAGAAATGTGGATGCAACAGTCACTTCAAATCATCACTCTGCAAATCAGCACACTGGGCTTAAACCTTCAACAGTGAGGTTTTAAAGAAGGAACTTTTTTTATTTAAAAGTAAGTAAGAAGAATGCCTTCTTCTCTGAAAAGAAAAAAGGATGAAAATCCAAATCTTTTAATAATTATTCTTACTGTACACATAATACAAATTTTGGGAATCACCAAATTGTTAAATTTTATGTTTTGTTGACCGTGCAACTCTGTATAATCTTGTAAATAAAACCAACTTGGTGCACAACTTTTTCTTAGTATCTTTATATTTATCAGTCTCCACATGTATCAGGCAATTATGGGCCTATCATCAAGAGAAACAACTGTGTTTATGCAACACTTGGTACTTGTTATTCTCAAACATGTGGATAGTTTTAAATTCCAAGAGCGTATATCATAAAATGAAGAGTGTTACTTACAGACTTGTGATAAAATCTCAATAAAATTCTAACGTAAATAATACTATCATTTGAATGACTTGTGTTAGGTGTGTATGTGTATTTATCACAAGTCTGTAAGTAACACTCTTTATTTTATGATATACGCTCTTGTAATTTTAAGCTGTCCACTTGTTTCAGAATAACAAGTACCAAATGTCGCATAAACACAGTTGTTTCTCTTGATGATAGGCTCATAGTTGCCTGAAACATGTGGAGACTGATAAATATAAGGATACTAAGAAAAAGTTGTGCACCAAGTTGGTTTCATTTACAAGATCACCAAATTGTTCTTAATTAAAATAATACAGTGTCAGCATTTCAGGAACAACAAATTAAATAATTCATACTTTTTTAGAGCACAAGATGTAAGCTGAGCTCTACATACCCAAGTCCAACATGTGTGTGTTATCTGATTGGGCTTTCACAGTAATACCTGCAGACTCATTAACATCATGCATATCAACTACTTTGATTTAAAGTGCAAAGGTTATTATGTACTATAATCTAGACTTCATGACGTTACCTAAGATATTCCTATACCTTTAGACATTTTGTACCTGCTTTTCACTTCTACTCTGTCTGTATAAATAATGAAAGCTGTTATTAATACTTACAGTTCAATGCTCTGAATAGTTGAATTTGTACAATTAGTGTCAACTTTAATGTGACAATGCTTGTGACACTTCAGCTCGCAATCCCGACATTCATAGCCTTGCTTCCCTAGTCGCCTTGCCACAGACTTGCTGCATACTTGGCATGTGATACCACTGCAACAGGTTTATATATAATACAGTATATACATGGCAGTTACAGAACCAATTCTCAGTCTTCACAATGCACATAATACAAATTAACAAAAAATATGGACCACAATTTTCAAATATAATTGTGAGCTGTTCATGACAATCATCTCTTGAGTAAAGACACACAAACCGTAATGTGCTTTTCTGAGCTGTGCAGTTGTTAATTTCAATCAACAACAAAGTCCTTGTGCTGTAGTTCTTATTTTAGACTAGTACAGTTCAGCCTGGTTTTTTCTGAAAATAAACTGTATTTAATCCAATTAATGTTGGCAGTATAGGAACATTAAGCCAAAAATTGACAACATGTTGCAAAAGACAAATACTGGGATAAGTAGCATGTAAAAGAGTCATTCATTGATATGACTGCTGTTTAAACCCAATGAAAAATAAGGATGTTTCACACACTTAAAATAGTGGCCGATAGATCACTTGATGGCGTAACATGCAAAAGTACCAGAGGATGACAGATTGACCACCTGGCACTGAGGGCTAAACAATACTTACTTACTTACTTACTCCATGGTGCAGAGTCCTTCTTGAGAAGCTAACTGGTTTGCATCTAGTCAAGAAATTCCCCGCATTTCATGGAACCCGAAGGTTCATTACCGCACTCAGAAGTGTCCGCCACCTATCTCTATCCTGGGCCCGCCCAATCCAGTCCATACACCCACTTCCTACCTCCTGGAGATCCATCATAATATTATCCACCCATCTACGCCTAGGTCTCC
>Ga0136643_10004262_pt1 | contig 19651 bp, 9 predicted proteins | sample TergutLab28metaG_FD_96883 | JGI IMG/M metagenome (GOLD analysis project Ga0136643, IMG submission 96883) | Labiotermes labralis P1 segment gut microbial communities from Petit-Saut dam, French Guiana - Lab288 P1 (version 3) (version 3) | ecosystem: Host-associated > Arthropoda: Insects >...
AACTCATCAAATAAGTCGCAAGCTCCTGAGGATGGATGTATTAACATCCGAAACATGTTGAGCAGTAAATAATGAAATAATAAAGCAAGTGACATCAAGTTGGTCTCTCTTTATTCAACTCTCAAGATGATGCACGGTCAAATAAACATAAGATTGTGTGCTACATGTTTCAGTTCGCAAGAATCATCTTCAGGAACTTCTTTTCACAATTAAAATACACGTGCATTTTAGCATGCAACTGTTCGGTTACTGAGATCTCACTAAATTTTGGTTGTTTATTAAAACGATAAATATGCGTAATGTTTATAGGTTAGAACAGCATCCAAATTATCACACAAATGAAACCTCTTCATCTTCATCTCGGTCTAAACGGACCCACTGATGCAAATAAAATCAACCCACTATGCTCTATTATGTTCTCTGTGTGTTATTCCAGTTCCTGTCCGTACTTTAGAACGTGAATTTATAAAATGCGCTTCTCTTTAAAACAGTTTATGTTCAACGCTGTGAATCTTAGAAATCTATTTTTATGCGTTTTTAGCGAAGTGTATACCGCTTATTTCGTTCCCACATACTTTCAGTCACACTGTCATGTACGTTCCTACTGTGTTGGTGCAGCGCTTGCTGTACGTATGTCAGTCAACTGGACATCCAGTTACAGATTTCATCTACATCACAATTTGGACGTTATTTCAACCTATAAACATGATGTATATTTATCATTGTAATAAACAGCCAAAATTTAGTGTGATCACAGTATCAGAGCAATTGCATGATCAAACGTACTTGTGATTTAAATTGTTGTTATAAGAAGTGCATGAAGATGGTTCTTGCGAACTGAAACATGTAGCAAAGTGTCTGGGTACGGCTACATTGGAGCCAGAATCGACACAACACAGCAAACCAACATTCGTCTGGGCATATATCGCCAGACATGTGTGGTTACTTTCAATCCGCCATGTCTGTCCAGACTTCTAGCTACAAAAGGACTTCTTTCTCCTCGGTCTGTTTGTTGTAGGTGATGTGAACTTTACATGATGTACGCATCTGATAATGAATGGGACGAATTTTTGCTGATGCTTGAAGTACACGAACAGAAGAAGACGGTGGATGCATCAGCTTTGGGAATTAAAACGTGATGGAAAATATTTTAAACTGTGCAAGACATGGAGAGAATTTCCTGGTAACTTCAGACAATACTAAAGAATGAAGACAACAACAAACTCAAAATATATAAATAACCAGCAAACGCAGTCAATATTTATGATGTATTTTATTCACAATGTTCTCACCAAAATGTTTGGACCGGTATTCCGGCCATCTACAGGGTGATATTACAAGAACACAAACGTACAAATTTAGTTAACTGTATCACCATCATTCCATAACAATTAAAATAATTTCAGTTAAAATTATATAAGTACGATAAACAGGTTATAAATGGGTAATTATTAAAATCCTGGGGTTAAATTTGTTTGGTCTGTGCGAAGTGATGACTGAAGCAGTAATGTGGTGATTTTTACCCAGCGTGTAGGTGATGTGCCGATGTTGTGGTGTGCTAGTTCCATCTAGTTCCAACTATGTGTGAAAAATGGGAATGCTTGTGTTCTCAGATACTTTTCAACAGGACAGTCGTTCCGTTCTCTCGCATTCTCATTTCGGATAGATCATTACACAGTAGGAAAAACAATGGATCAAGTTTTGGACATAGCTGTTAATTTTCAAGAAAGATGGAATTTTCCTAATGTTAACAGCTGCTAGATGGAATGTAGATTCGCATTATATGTCCTACAAAAGCTGGATCACTGCTCTACAACTACAATTTTTTTTTTGTAGCGTTACTAGGCGTCGCAGATTCATTTTAACAGACACAGGAGCTCATGGTAAGCAAAGTGGTTTGGGTAAATTTTCCGCTTCTACTGTATACCACTTCTTGGAAGGTTCTAAATTTACGTCACCAAAGCCTTCAAGTTTTGAGGGAAGTGGAACAGAAGTGCCCGTCGTTGTAGATCGGTAATGAGGCCTATCCTCTAAGGATGTCCTTAATGAAACCTTCCGCGAAAAAGGATCTGTCAGGCGAAGAACGTGTTTTCAATTATAGGCTGTCGTGAGCAAGGAGGTGCGTTGGGCGTGCCTTTGGTAGTCTAAGAGCAAAACGGCGATTGTTAAACAAAGCAATAGAAACGAACGTCAATAAAGCTGAAAGAATAGTTTGGTGAATCGCAGGTCTTGAAGGAACAACACATGATCCTTCTGTTCTTCAAGAAACTTCAAAAATTCACGGATACCATCATGCCAGAACATATGTCAACGGTACATCATTCTATCGATCCTAAAAAGGAGCAACAGGTATAAGAAGTGCTTTCAAAGCATACTTCCACGGACATGTACAGCTACACTACCACAGAACCAGCAGGTTTATTTGGGCTGAGTGTTGTTCACTTCAGCGACACATGATGGAACATACGTTTATGTATACAGTACATGATAGGTAGATATTCCTACCAAGAGTTACCATTCTGAAATGAAATGTACCGAAATGAATGAAATTTTATATACATAAATAAGTAGTAAACTATTTCATTAGTATTATTTCAGTACTTGCCTGTAACGTTTAATTTCTCAACTATTTCACCCCAAAGTTTTGGCTTGATATCTCTGTTACGTTAAGTTTTGTCCCTTTGGTCTCAAAGAGGCGGCATAACTCTAACAAGTTCTATTAGATACGTTTTGTCCATTGCAACAACACTCGCATCCTACACAAACTTAGGCCGGTGTCCGGCCAGACTGTCGGCTCGAAACAAAACAACTGTTGGGCCAGACAATCGGGATTTGTTTGGAGACAACATGTCAGTCGGATCAGTCTCCGTGTAGCCGCTGACTTTAAGCAGTAATGTGGTTGATTTCTACTTCCTTGTCTGGAGTATGTTCAAACGTGGATAGTTGCCTGCGTGATTTTTGTGGTTTAGAAAGTGGCACTGTGACAGGTTTTTCTACGAGTACTCTTCGGTTTTCCCCTGTCATTCCACCATATTCATCTGCATTTTAATATCAGTCTTATCAAAAGGACAAGCGGACAAAGCCTGGGAACCTTCAAACAAGCAATTCTACTTCGGATATCGGGGAACAATGGACAAATAAACATTCTCACGTTGGTTTTTGTTCAGCCTTCAGAGGGTTGTGAGGTTGTGACGCTCAAAGTTTAGGGGAAAGTCTTATCTTGCTGCATTATCTGTTCTATTATACCCCTACCTCATGTACAGGCAGGAGTGGACATATTTTCCAAAAATCTTGGAGCCAACTGAGAATTCTAGGTGCCATACGGGTGGGAGGAAGCCAGTTCTATGCTAAGGATCCACTAATACTAGGTGCCACCGTAACAAATGTAGCAACCACGGCAACCGGCTGTCCGGGATCTACGCACCCCCGCACTGAGGATATAACGATCTTCGCTAAATTAAACAAGATGGGCAAAGTAAGTATAACGTAACACCGCAGCGCGTTCGCGTATTGTTTGTACCTCCTCAGCTATCCTAACAGCCTGATTCCACTTCCTTCGAAAACAGTGCACTTATGGTGATTTAATGTCGCCGGCAACATCGACGCCTATTTAGGTCTCCATGCAATATGCCTGATAATCTTGCCCGAGTTTAACTAAATATGTGGTTTCCGACGAATTTTATAAAAGTCCCCAATATCAAATATCATGGAAATCCATCCAGCGAAAGCCGCGCTAATACATGCGGACCATTCCAATTGAAAACAGCACTTTCGTGGCGATTTAATTTCGCCAGCAACAATAAAACGTACTTGCGTCTTCGCGTGAAGTGCCCAATATTGTAACCCGATTTTAACCAAATCTGGATTTTCTCGACCGATTCTCATACAAGTACGGTAGGTATCACGCTGATAACTGCACAGACGGACGGACATGACGCAACTAATACCAGGTTTTCGAGGCTATGCGAATGCGCCTAAAAACAGCCAGTATACACAACAGTTACACGATATTAGTAGGCCTACGTCATATACCAAATCCTTCACCACAACCCCCCGGGGCCCAGCATTAACTTTATGGACCTCACGAATGCTGCAAATTTAGTCTCACGCATTCACACACTCTTTCTCACACATACACACACACACACATCTGTCTCCTGTGACGCACGTCCTGGTTGTATGGTTATTACTGTCCTCGTGTTCTCCGTGTGGTACGCATTTAGGCAGTAACAACAGTTGAGTATTTAGCACTGTTGCCAATGGTTAACGGTTGTGTCCTATGTGAGGTGTGGCATGCGAGTTACAATCTTCGCTCATCATATCCCGGTTACCATGATTACCACTGTTGCTGTGTTCTCTGTAAGTACGCGCTAACTCAGAGGAAAAAGTTCAATATCGAGCACGTAGTACAGCAAACCCAGAAGGCAGAACTCCAAATGTGAGACTGGAACTTACGTTGCTATGATAATAATATAAGAACTGAACAAAAAGGCCGTGGAGTAACATGTAAATATTTCAGCCCGTCAGATGACGGGTTTCCGGGTGTGTTCTCTGTGAGGTACGCAATGACGAAGAAGAAACAGTTGAACATCGATCGCGGTAGCCAAGATTGCCGGAAGTGACTCAGGGAGGGAAGCGAAGTACGTTAGTACGACACCAAAAAACAATGACTAATGCTGCTGGCACGATACGAAGTAAACTTTCAGAATGTGTATTGTTTAAAAATTTAAAGGGACATTAACAGGAGAACTATTTAAGTGGTGATATTCGGCACGCAAGCTTGGCGAGTAAGGAAATAGCGTGTCACAAGACTGGCAATGTATGTATAAAAGCAACGAAGCGACGTGTTCGCCTAACCACTGTTGCCGTTCAAAAGCAAAAAAGTATTACCTATTCTGAGTGTGGGTCTATAGCCTTTGTTATCAAATATGCAAAGTGCATGTGCCGTATTACACTGTCATCTGTGGCCGGTATGGCTCTAACGTATTTTCCCACATTATCTCATTAACGGCAGGATGTTCGGGGGGGAAAAAAAGTTGTTGAACATAAAGTGTGCTACGCGGATCCCAAGGGATCCGCGACCAGTTCGCAGATGATCTGTGGATACATTTCTGTAAAGGCTACTTTGAAGTTAACTTAGAGGTAAAAGTAAAGCAATCCCATTACAGGCCTGGACAGGCCCAGAGGGTTCCAGGAGGTTGAGGTTCCCAGATTTCAGGACAACCGGCACATGAAAGTGGTAAGGTTGTTAGCCTTACGCACCGGCCGCCTTTACTCCCCGGGAAATATTCTTGGTACTCATTTCTGTTAAAGGCTGAGTCGATCCCAGGGCCATAGTGCGGCCGGAAGGATTACGTCAATGAAAACTTCCAGTGACACCATCGGGAATCGCGGAACTTCTTTAACTGTCTACGTGTTTATTTCGTACAATCGTTAAATCGGTTTAATTCAGGCCAAATCATACAATGCATTGTTACGTAAGCTGCTGGTATGTATTCGTAGCTATATAACATCAGTTCTCAAATACGAATATTTTATTTTAGAAATCTATCACTCCGACACTCTGTACTTATGTGACTAAAGATGCGAGAATCCTCAGAATCCGTGGTTATTTCTGAAAGCCAAAAGGGGGTCCGCGATCAAAAAAGTTTGGAAAACACAGGTCTAATGAGTTGATAAATCATCATGATCCAAGAACAAGAAAAGCAAAGTTCGTATAACGTAAAATTTTGGCGCATTCGCGCAATCTTTATTGCCACGAGAATGCAACAATGTGTTGCTGACCTACATTTAGCCGTAAACACTACAACATTGTTAGTTTTTTTCACGGACATGTAACAATGGGTTCCCCTCGCACTGTTCTCGAGCTACAAAATATTTCATACAGCTGTCAAAAATATAAACGTACTTAGGCCTCGTTGCGCGATTTTCATCAAATTTAGAGTTTCTCCACAGATTTTCGCGAAAGTCCTCAGCATCAAACTTCATGACAATCAACCCAATAGGAGCCTCGCTGTTACATTCGGATATACGGACGTGCATGGCAAAGCTAATAGGCATTTTTCGCGACCTACGCCAAGGAGCCTGAACTGATGCAGGACCTGAGGTGGCGCGCAATGAAGATTATGGACACCGGTCATATGACGGGAACATGGCTAGTGTGCGAGCGGGGAAAAGCGCTACTTTTTGGTTGAATATGTAACAAGAGACTAATCTGAAAGATTTTTCGACTCGGTGCATATAGGCTGATACAACGAAAAATAATCCTTTCGTCGTCTATATAGGCAGCCGGAATAGTTCTGTTAACCCTTTAAAGAAGAAAATTAACCTGGATTACATACAGATGTGCAGTTCGAGCCGCACAGCAAACACACTCCGCCTCGGTTATAAAATCAACCGGTTAATACAGTATAGGGAAACAATCGCTGTTTATCCTTAAATCCATACAAAACACATAAATACACTCTGTTTGCGAAATGGAGAATTTTTTAATGCCAATCGTGGTAGTAAACAAGTAATATTTGACCTTAAAAGGTTTAATATAGTGACTATGTTACAGGAAGTACGATCGGGTTTCATTATAGGCAGGGACAAGGACTTTCCTCTTCTCTGTCACGACCAGCCCGTCTCCGCTGCCCATCCGGCATTCTAGCCAATGAGTACCGAGGCTCTTCCATCGAGGTACAGCTACCATGACCTCCACTCACCGTATAGGTTAAGACGTTCGGAGCTGTAACTCCCCCTTCCCTTAAACGCCTTCACGCACGTTAAGTCAAGCACAGAAACAACTTTACCTTTACCTTGAGTCCACCTTACCTCAATGTACTGTAACACAGGTACGGTTGATTACCTTTGTCTACAGACTGTCCATATTTATAGAAGTGAAAATTATTTGGAATAAAAGTCGTAGAGAAAAAAAACGTAAAGTTCACCGTATAAACCGTCATGAAGGCACACCGAGGGAGTAGATGTAAAGCTCTACCCTTTAACCTCTGCACTAGATTGGGTGAGGACTTAACGCCACGCCCCGGCCGCTTTACCCCCGGGAAAGATCCGGTACCCACCGCACAGGAGGCAGGGTGGGCTCCAGGGCCGGACTGGACGGGTGTGGAGAAACTCGTCCCCACCGGAATTCGATCCCAGGACCGTCCAGCATGTAGCAAGTCGCTATACCGACTGAGCTATCCTGGCCCACGGAATAAAAGTTGTAGACAAAACAGAAACAAGCATTATACGTCCAATACACGAGTTGCCACGATATATTTCCCAAGATAATTAAGCAACATGGATCGAGGGTGCTGGATTAGTTAGAACAGAACTGCTGTATGTACACTTCGCAACCTGTTTTTGTTTGGCACAGTAAAAAAGTTCAAAAGAATACTAAGTCTCACATTTCATAGGATACAAGTGATATTTTCTTAATCTGAAGCTTATGTAAGCTGTGCACAATAGCCTGACTGCCACAGACGAATGAACAGGTTTTAGAGAAGACTGACAGAGACAACGGAGAAAAAAGGGAAAACGCGAAAAGTAAAATTTAGACCATAAAAATCGCCTATCCATTACTAATCTATTATTACGAGGACTCCCTGTCGCGCCTAGCATCAACTAACCTCCGTGACGTCACTCCACGACGTCTAAAACAGCTTCTTTCAAAAACATTTTTAAAATGTTACATAATTTGACAAATACAATGTAACTGACTCCAAACCTAGAAGCCACCTACAAAAAACTCCCAGCTCGGTGACATACAGCAACTTCCATACTGACGACCCACAATTCTGGAACGACTTGTGAACCTAACTGTTATCTAAGGCTAGCTGCTCGGCGAAATGATACATTTTTTGGAGGGGGGTGGGGCCTGAAACAATTACACAGAAAGTACTGGGTGACATAGCACCGAGTTTAGTCCTCCGGGCCTTTAAACCCTTACTCCAAATGTCAAAATTAAAGGTAATGGTAAAGGTAAAAGTAAAGGTATAAGTGTCCCAGTGCATGCCATTAAGTCACACAGGGCGAGTGAAGGTATGGCTCCACTCATTCTTAATCTTGGCACTAGTTTCATTTTCATGTACAGCGCAGGAAAATGATGCTGACAGATGTCAGAGGTTTTTGTACTGATAGGACTGAGAAGCAATTCTGCTCTCTGTTATGCCAGTCACGGCACCCAAATTACTAAGCCATTATTTACTTTTCGTAGGAACACATTGCCTCCGTCTTCATTGCAGAATATGAGAATACACTCCTCAGAAACTCGGTAACCGAGTACCAGATCACACAATGTTAAAACCCAGAAAATCGTAATATCATGACCCTCACTCAAGGTTCTGTCCTTAACAACACCACGTTTCATGCACCTACAAAACTAATTACGTTCTATAAGTTTTGAGGTCTTCAGAGTGGTGTATATGAGGATTCCGTTCTTCTGCGATATAACAACATTGCAGTATATCCAATAAAAATGGAATCCTAAGCTAAATTCCAGTTTTGAATATCTCAACCTTAATGGAATTTAGATAGGAGACGGAAAGTTAAACTGAACTTAATGGCATTTTCAACGCATTTATTCTGCTCTTAATTTCTTCTGAAATTCATAGAAATTTCTGTGCCCTGTTATCAGAGCTGGCTTCGGGGGAGATCCAGATTGGGGGTTGCCCTGGGCACCAAGCTAAAGGGAAGGCCCAAAACGACTTTGACATTTCATAAAAAGTTGTTAGTACTTCATTCTCCGAATTAAGCGACACAAGAAGTGAGTACAGATTTTGTGGTCTTTGCCGTGCCCGTTCACGCGATGGTCTGCCGTATCTTAAACAACAGCATTTGAATACCGAGTTCATGAAGCACTACCTAATCACTGTTCAGTGCATGACAGCGAATACCGCAACTGTTTGCCAACAGTTGTAGCGTTTCTGCACTGCGTCTAATGTCACTTCTCACGTACAGTCGGTAATAAAAATTATCTTGCGTTGTTTTAAAGCAAAAATTGCTCGATTACATATTACCACTCTGAACGTACATAAAACACCGTACGTACAGGTCCCTTACTGCAAATGTGGATGTTTCTGAAAATGTGCGCAATTTACGTAGGATATGTTTCTCTTTAGATTTCTTGCAGCTGTCGACTGGAGGATAGCGAGTCGAAAACATGAAGGTTTCGCAATACATAGGACACCGGCTACGGTGAAAGCGAGTCTTCGTGCGTTTACTCCGTCCCTCCAAGCAAATGCCAGGTTGGTCTGTTATCAGTGATAACAGATTAGACTACTAATTCCTTTCCAATTGCCCTTCGTAACCACTCGTTTTATACGCCGTGTGATGAAACAGTTTCCGGACTGAAGTTTTCGCCTTCAAATTATACTTCCTTGAGACTTCACACTGCGAGTCCGGAGATCGCACCACATTTCGTAGTATTTCTTGAAACGCATTTTTTGAAACTCCGCAAAAGCGTCATGTGATTTTGCTTCAATCGTGGGCATATCATTAGATTTCCTTCCATTTAATTCCAGTTTGAGTTTTTTGGGAACTAAAGGAGTCGCACGGCGCTGAATGCAATTAGGGACGAGAGTGTAAAGCGCCAGTCATTTTATTTTCAACCCGAAAGTCAGGCACAGACAAAGCACAATGAGCAGTTGCGTTGCCATGATCGAAACATCAATGCCCCTGAATTCAACTTTTCACGTCGTTTTCGTCAACCATTTTCCCGCCGACGCCGGTAACCTGTCAAATCAGTTATGCTGGTTTGTAGTTTGTCCGTGTGGAACATTCAGATGCACAAGCCTGCGAATGCAAAAGGGGGGGGATTCTCTTCACATTTACCGAACTTGTCCTTGCCTTTGATGGGGTGGGGGTAATGGCGAGAAGATGATAAACCTCTTCCAGTGACACCACTTCACAGACAGTGATTCCTGTTTTCGAGAGCAAGCTTCTCACGCGGCCCACATTTTCATCGTTATTTGCAACCCGATGCATGCCCCAACAGTTTAGCACTTTCAACATGTCACACTGCTTCTGAACTTGGAAAACAACTTAAAATCTGTGGTCTTCCAATTGTCTTTTCTCCAACAGCTAGTTTCAAATATTTTAAAAGTTTCTGCAGCACTTTCTCCCAAATTTAAAGCAACATGCGATTCAGAAATGCTGTTCTTTCACGTAGGCCTTTTTTTACGTACGCCAAACTCGCCAAGAGAACTAAACACATACACACTCAAAAAACCATTTCTTAACAACCATACGTTAAACTTCCTTACGCCAAGCAGAACGACTTAACGACTTGTACTCTAGCTACACCTAGCGGCACAAGTTCGTGCTAGCAGCAATAGTGTCATCTCGTGGTCTGCCTGGAAACTATTTGATCGCACCACTTAGTCGTCTAAGAGGAAAAGTGTAAGAGATCCCTAGACGATTTCATAAAGCGACTTCAAATAACATTATTATTATTATTATTATTACTGCCTTTCCCGTAATCAGTCACTGACTGAACGAACCCAACTCCCGCCAAATATAATGGAATCCTCATTCCAATATAACTGTAAATATGACAATACAATCCAATCCAGATAAGCAAGCATGACACCAACTATACATTTACTTAAGCCACTCTTAGGAGCAAAGAGCGTACAATAAATGTATAAGAGGAAGCTACAATATTTGTCCATCTGTCTGCCCATTTAACTGTTACATCTACAAAACAAATGTATGGATTTTAAATAAATCTGGAACTGTGAGGGGGTTCCCAGACTGAAACTTTCCAAGCAAATTTAAGTTTAAAATGCATTCCTTTTGTCACTGTCTTGAGCACTGCAGCTATTAAGCTGTTATGGGTCCCTGTGGATGCAGGCTTTCTATGCGTTTGCCATGTTCAGTACAGAGGCGAATGAAAGACCTTGCATAACCCCTACTTTAAGAAGTCCCAATTGTTTTTTAATCATATTTCATATGAAAATCTGAAAAAGTATGTAGTACTACATGAAAAATTACAAACCTCATCAACAATTATGATTTTCATTTGAAACATTTTTAAGTGTGATGATTACTTAATAAAATATTCAACAGAACACTTTTATCCTAAATAAATTAACATCAAGTTTAATGAGGTATGCAAAATAAAAAATAATGCACAAAATAAATGTACTCCGTTGATCTAACAGTGTCTCAAACTTTGAGAATGCTCCATCATTCCTTCTCTATAAACCTTGTGTCAACCCAGCCACATTAATTCCATAACCCTAATACGACATGACAACATAAGTGACAAACTTCCTCGTTTATAAATGTGGTTCTTTTACAGTTTCCCAGGCTGTTAGTTTATCCTATACAATGTGTCATGACAGTTTTAGAAAAGGGACAAGAATCATAAATGTTCTTATGCCTCAATCAAAGGTCATACATATCTCCCACTTTTAATCAATCAGTTCACACACCACTAGGATAGTGCATTCTCCAGATTTAGACTTATTAATATCATCTACAAACTCTGTACAAATTTGAACGTTTCATGTCTTCTTGAGTTGTATACCACAAGATATACATGGCTGCAAACAATTTGTTGATGAAATCTAAACATTAGTACCCGTGAAGTGGTGTAATAGTATGAGTATACCAATATCCTTCTAACATCAGTCCCAGTGTTAGATCTTCAACATACAGTACTGAGGCTGGCTCCTTACATGTGTGACAGAAATAAATACTAATACATCAGGCACCGTGAACGGTGACTTCACTCTCTCTCTGGTACGTCAACCCACAGTTTTGCTAATGTAGTCTAGCAGCAGCACTCCTGCTTCATGTTTGGGAAACCTGAAGTTCAATAGCGGCCCTGATACTAGCTAACCTGACTGCCTTCTTTATAACTTCCATCAGTATCTCAAAACAATCCCAGTAATTTCCAATTCATTATCCACAATATGATATACTACTCAACATTATGTACCTACACATACAGCTGAAAAGCATTTAAATAAACAATGTCCAACCAGTCAATAAGGCAATATCAGAAACTGCACACACATGCATATTGAACACTTAATTAAGAGTAAATTCTTTCAGCAAATGTCACTCAGAATCGGAGGCATTATTTATTGTACTTCAGCATTGCCTGTCAACTTCAAACTGTGTCTTGTTCAAGGTAATCCAGTAAGAAACAGATAAATATTCTGAATCTGTGCACTTTTATATAAGTGCTGTTTTTAAACACCACACACACACACACACACAGACTACTAGTGAAAATTCTCATTTTGGCCCTGCGAATTTTTACTTGCTGCTATGCTGCCAGTAGTGTGAATTATTTTCATCTTCAACAGTAGCCCATACAGCATCTACCATTTAGTCATTCTACTCTCAAACTTCAATCTTGGTTCAAAAGACTAGTGTCTTTTATGACATGAATTATAGGGTTTTGTTGCCATAGGCTCAAAAGGATACAGTAAACTGTAGTTTTATGACACAATTTATACTGTTTTAATTTGATACATTTCATGGAGACAAGGACACAAGTAGTCTCTACATGGCAAGCTACATGGTACAACTACATTGTGGCTGTAATTAGTTGTTATTAAGAGATTTTAATACCAAAAATCCCGTCGACTGTGCAGCGTCGTGTGAAATCCTACCTCTGACTGATAAAAGACCACTATGTAAATAAATCACTCAAGTTTCATCAACATGCCCGGGAGATTCGAAGTTAACCTGCTCGAATTGCCCGACTCATGACACAATAACCAGTATTATAAATTGGCCGTTAATTACATCTTCTTTCCAATAAAAGCATTAAAAGTAACAACAGGCACATTTCAGTGACCCTAGGAACAGCTAACACATAGACTGCGTATGCATATGCAGGTACCACGCACCAGACGCCGTTTAAAAATACACAAAAACGCAAGTGGGACACCATTCAGATGGTAAGGTGTCATTCATATAACACTACGACACATTCATTACATTCGCATACCTAATGATGAACCAGCATATTCAGGAAGAACGTTGGATTATACCCATCTTTGCACCACCACATTAACGCACACTCCCGAGAACATCATACGGAACACACATTTATACCGTCATGAACGAGCATTCGCCTCTGAAACACAAATCAAGGAACGAGGAAACACGGAATAGAACCAAGCGCTACTGGGATATAAGAAATCACAGCGGCACCATCTACCGGTCGTAATGGAAATGTACACGCGTATGTAGTGTGTAACGGAAATGATCCATGGTAGTAGAGTGATCTGTGGTAATCGGTGACTAGGTTTGCCGCAAGAAGGCTGTATGAAGAGCGTAATATATGACCTGTGACGAAGAGTACGGGTAGTACTCGTATTAGGCGTAGAAGTATTTGAACTATGTGTTGCTCTTGTTTGCCCGCGCCAATGTGGTCTAAAATACCCCCGTCCCTTCGGACACATTAACTTATGCCATAAATAAAACGTTCTTAGGCGTTAGTGTTTTCTATAGTTTAAAATTAATATGTTCAGTACTAACGTGACTTAGAATTGTTAGTGCTGAGGGCAGAGAGATACAGTTGAGAATATAGCCTGCAATATAGTCTTAATTAAACTAAGTACCTGTAATTGAGACTGTAAGCAATTGTGCTGTACGGAGGTTAAAAAAAATATGGCTTGGATCTACTTCTTTCAGTAAATTCATATCTATTTTAGTGTGATCTGCAAACATAACTGGAAACCGGACCTCCGGTACATGAACCAGCTGTAATAATCATTTCACACGGCATAACTTCAGTAGCGGGCTGAGCAAAGTGAAATAACCACGAAGATGATCTAGAACATGATTCTATGTTTAATGTACATAGAAAGAGTGATTCAGCTGCTGGCAATGGCAGTCTTGATTCAGCTGCTGGCAATGGCAGTCTTTGTTATGTGTGTTCGTGTGCCTTCCATCAAATGTCGAGTTGTAACGCCCGCCACAGCTGTTTAATGTATATAGGTGGGGGGGTAGGGGGGGGGGTATGAAAGCAGCTGAACTAGCCTAGGGTTTAAGAATCACGTTTTACTGGCGTTACACCACGTAAATTAGTAAAGTGTTGCCACCATTTCAAAGGACCTTACCCCTTTCTTTTCATGGTCAAGCAGTCTTCTGACCTGAAGATGAAGGCGTGGAATAACATCTCACAATAATAATTAAGACCTTCAACACTGCTATGAACACTTCAAATCTGGCATAACTGAGGGTTCTAATGGCATTTGTAAAGTTATGCCCTACATAAAACTGGATACTGCCACATGCTAGCCTATAATTTGGGTACGTTACAAAACTGAACATTCTATGACCTTAATGGTTTATTCAATATAATGCTTGAGATTCTCACAGTGGTGTTAGTGAGAAGTCAAGTCATCTGGAATTGTAGTGGCTTCTCCACAGGGTCATCCAATCTAAGTCAGACCCTACAGATACAGGCACCATAATTCTTTGAAATGTCTACCCAAACACACGGTGTAACATCTCAGAAGACTTGGAGGTTTAATTCAGCATGTTAGAATGGATGATCAATCCACATTAACTCCTTTCTTTGGGTACAGTAACCCTTTTGTTTTCTTAAGGTGTCTGCCAATTGTCAGTCCCTCAAGGCTGAAACGGAATTTTTTGCTAATTTTAAAATAAGTAGTTCCGGTACTCAGTTTTAAGTTTCAATTGTGCACTGTACAATCACTTTCTTGACATAGCAAAGTGCATCACCACACTGACAGTGTAGCCACACAATTACTCAGCCTGTAGATAATTTTTATAATTCACTTTACCATCATAATTCTTCACACTCTCAGTACAAGGCCATATGGTTGCTGTAGTCTCATGCTATCTCTTTAGTGGTCTTCATACACTTCTTCTTTCCATATGCCTCCATGCTATGATGTGTTTTGTCATTCTCATTTTCCTCTCCTATTGTCTAAGGCTCTGACTAACAAGTGTTAATGGTATAACCACTCCTTCCACAGGCAAAAGCAAGTTACCTCAAATAATGTTCAGAGCTTAGTCGGAGGTAGCATTTGTTTTACTTTGCCTCTTGGTGACTAATCAATTAACAGGGCACCTTGCTCTTAATTGATATGCGATTGGGTTCGAGACCTTACAGCCCCGATGCACCTAGGCCTTTTGCCCTTAATTTACACACTACACATGAATTTAATATTGTCTCATACAAATTTGGTCAAATATTAGTCTTAATGATCCAGTAACTGTGGTAAACTCCAATGTATCCTCTCACTTGCCTGCTACTGAGCATTCTGTACAACTAAGATGAGAAAAAACACAAGAGTCAACACATCTATTGCCAATGCCCACCAGATACTTATGAGTTACTCTGAAGTTACTTGCTTGATATTTTGCTATGGAAATAGTGGAGCACACCAGCCGATAATGCAAGAAACCTAAAATTACAACTACCAAACCAAACATAGGTACACTGCAAGTACAATGACCTACTGGTCACAGTGAACCAGAAGTGAATGGGAGTATGCAGATCATTAAACGGGGAACTTAAAGAGTTTCCGTCATACAGTGTTCAAAAAGAAACAAAACTCATGAAGAGAATGCACGTTTATTAGTGAATTACAAAAACTGTTCAATGTGTTGGTCAATATGTTCTGTATGTAAGTGTTCATGATGAATCACACTTTCAACTTTCTTTTAATGTCTCATTTCATATGCCATGAAATGTATGCTGTTGACCTGTAACTTTTCAATTGTATCATGATGATTTGAATATGAATATTCATTGAAAACCCCTTAAAATATAATGAGGCAGGCTACGGACTCGAGATCTTGGTGGACATAACCTTTCTGAAATCATTTACCCATGAAGCATAGACTCTGTGCAATCCAGCGAGGGGTGGGAAGTGCGAACAGTCACTTCCCACTGAAACCATGTTTAATGGAGTCTGGAAGTTGCCACAATTTTTTTGCACAACTGCAAAATAACTTGGACTGTTTATCATGTCATTAAAGAAAAGTAATAATGGTTCTCTTTTGAAATTTGCACACCTGACTTCAACTTTTTGGGTGTGTAGAGAAGTGTCATGGAGCTCATAGGTTTTTTCAGTCAAGCATGTTCAAGAATTTTGAGAATTAACATAGCCATCCAAATAAAACCAGGCTTCATCTGTCTAGAATCAGTCTTTCACCATCAGGAGTCACATATTCCATAAACCAGTGGCAATAAAGGAGACTAATAACATGGTTTTTGGCAGCAATTCCTGTACCATGTGCACTTTGAACAGAAACATAGTCAGTGATTCAGAACCAACAAATGTAGCACTCTGCAAAGAAATTCCCCTTGTGGACTTCTTTGGACAACTGATTTCTAAAACATGAATGTTCACAGCTTTCTTCATTAACTTGTCAGTCTTGCACTTGATAATGCATCCAAAACATTCACAGTTTCCTTACATAGATATGTCTGATGCTTGGCTTATTTGAGGAGTTTCTCTATCCTCCCTGGCTGTTTCATAACTGATACCTACTGTAACTAATAACAATGAATACTTTTTCTTGCAGTGTAAACACCATTCTTGTACTTAGTTGATTAATAAACAGAAAAAAAAAAAAAAGGAATGGATTACAAAAATATCTGCATTACTCATGGGTTGTGTTTCCTTTTAAACAAACTGCATAATGATGCAGTAAACAGATCAGGGTTGTGATGGAAAAAAGTAGCACACAAGTGGGAAAATAAACTCACTTGATTTTTTCTGGTAAGAGACTACTTCAAGGATATCTACATAAGGATAATACCTTACATTAAAAACTGGTCTGAAACATATCACATGTTAAGTCCTGATGGAACAGAGTTGGCTAAATAGATAATGACATCATTTTACAAATATACAAATTGAACCTTGTTTCCCAAAGTAGGAAATTTTGACCACCTGAATACTATTCATAACAGCTTATGAAAGATACTGCTTTGATATATGCACACATCTGTAGTGTTTTAAAAACATGGCTGCCTGTTCATCACAGGTGTGGTAATCCATATTTCATATTAATAACAACACAAAGCCCATTGAAATTTCAACAGAAAAGTGTTGTTACAAAGGTACTTGTTGAATTTTGAGCATATAATTTATTAAAATGGCAACTTCTGTGCATGTATAATGATCTTCCACTTATAGAAACAACATTTGTTAAAAATACCTAACCTCAATAAAAATCTGATTAAACAGAATAAGAGGAATGGAACTCTTTGTTTGTTATTAATACAAAAACACTAATTGTAAGTTACATCAAATGACTCAAACTTTTTATTGTCAGTATTTAACATCTGAATGCAGCTCATTTACTTAAACATCACTCTGAAAATTAATTCAGAAGCAGCTGAATAAAATGTTTTGTCAACAACAGCCTGATTAAACACAATAAAAGAATACAGAATTGTTTAATTATCAACACGCAATACCAATCATCAACTGTGTCAAAGGCTGCCAACTTCTTGTCACCACTACTCAATAATTCACTTAAGTTAGCTTCCTCCAGAAACACCAACTATCAATTGTATCACAGGCTTTCAACTTGTTATCATCATTATTTAACACTTCAGTAAACCTCATTTACTCAAGTAACATTACAAAAAAATAATCTGATAAAATGTTATGTTAATTGCAGATGGGCAACATAGGCTGATGCCTTGTATTGACCAAATGCTATTGTAACAATGGTAACTGGTTGCTGCGAGGTCACTGCCTTGTCTCAATACAGCCCTAGTCTTAACAGGGCTGTAACAAAAGAAATGACGCTGAATCATAACCATGGAAGCCAGTGGCTTTCCTGTGTTATCTGCATACAAACCAAGGGTATTATATCGGTATATGATACTAAATGTTATTATGTTCACACTTGTGAGTTCTGACTTTAAACTGTCACAAGAAATGAATTAACTATCACATATGGATTTCTCCTTATATGCTATAAACCATTTCACAGATTTCACTAAGCTATGTATATACTGGTAAGTCAATGACTTTCTGGTCAAAGAGAGATATGAGTGCATATGGCTGCTATTTTTTCCTGACAGCTTGCAACATTTTAGCACTGCAATATATGAAAAGACTTCAAAATCACTTGAAGGTGTGGTATGGCTGTGCAGTCAGAGTAAATGATTCACCACCATCAACACGCACACCTGCATGCACACACACACACATACACTATGGTACTAGACAAAAATGAATGAATGGTGGTCTTGAAGTAAATGACAACCTTGTACAGAAAAACTTAAAGCAGATCTATTATACACACACACACACCAGTTTAAATTTATATATATATATATATATATATAAATTCAAATTGGTAAACATGAAATTTTAAGTAACTTTATGGTCCACAAACTATAACATGATGTGAAACATCACAAATGGCCACTCTCTGGATATCTGTAGTTCTGCAGTAGTATGTATTTCCTTTTCTGCATTTCTCATATGAAAGCTATTACAACATTGTAGTTGCAGTACTTTTAAATGCTATTTGTACTTCGACCAGCAGTAACATTTATAAATGACAAAATCATTTCTGATTTTCACAACATTCTCGCTTATTACGTTCACAAGAGCACTGTAACACCAAAAACATGTAGAATATGTCAGTCAGCACTATTTACCACCATCCATTCGCTGGTCTCAGTAAAAATAGTTATGTTGTGTCTTGGAACCCTTTTCCCATAGTCATCAAATGACTATGGTACTCAGACAGTGGAATAAGATGGATACAGTGCACTGCCATCCAAAGCACATTCAGAAACTGTAACTACATTCAGAACCCAAAGAATGTACAGCATTTATAATAGCAGATACACTTAAAGATTTTTTTTGCCAAGCACAACTGTAGGATGAGATTCAATACTCTTTACCTAGTAATGTAACAGAGGGGTCAATATTTTAACTTACATTTATCAATTTAAACTTCGTGTCGCTTTGTGTGTCGTATTAACACAGCCCACTCAGCTGACTGCCCACGTGTAGTGGAGAGGTAGCAGAAAGTGCCCACAGTACTTGTCAGATACAACAAAAAATTCTTTTGCCAGTATAACGGAACAGTATAGTAATGTAAACAGGTTGCCTCCCATAAATCCAACACCTCATCCATACCTCAGGGTTATGTGGATCTGTACCCTGTGTCATATGGGAGGTGGTAACAGTTGTGGTGGGGACACCTATTGAGGGTTACTACGACACACACTGGCAAACAGGGCTCTGGTCTGCCCAACCAAGGTGGAAAGTATCATGATGAAGGCTGCATGGCACTGGGGTAGTAACAGCAGTGTCATAAATGATCCCCTTGGGGAACCAGACTGCACCCCATTGTATGGAGGCCTTCTGCTCATGTGGAGATCTGTGGATGGTGACTGCATGTTTTCCACCCATTTCATGGGAAAGCTCCTTAAATGGGGACTCTATATGGATGAATAAGTAAACCACTGGCTCTGGAGACAGAGCATCTCTCCACAGGGGCTCCTGTAGGGGAACATAGGGAAGCTTCTTTACCAGGGACTCTGAAAAAAGGCGAGATTTTGTTTTATCACAAGACTTCCCCCCCCCCCCCCCCCGCGCCCCGGGTGGGTGTAAAAAAAAACCCCCCGAACGGGGCCCTCCCCCCCCTCTCCCCCCCCCCCGGGGCGGGGGGGAAGGGTGGTGTTTAT
>Ga0136643_10004263_pt1 | contig 19650 bp, 17 predicted proteins | sample TergutLab28metaG_FD_96883 | JGI IMG/M metagenome (GOLD analysis project Ga0136643, IMG submission 96883) | Labiotermes labralis P1 segment gut microbial communities from Petit-Saut dam, French Guiana - Lab288 P1 (version 3) (version 3) | ecosystem: Host-associated > Arthropoda: Insects >...
CGCTTCAGAACTAGCGCGTCGCTCTCGGGGAACACCACGTATTGCTAACGGCCTGTTTCGACGTGTTCGTGATTACGCCCAAGTAAAAGGTGATGGGATTGTAACCCGCGAAATTACTAACTTAGCTTTAGAGAAGCTTGACATTGATCATCTAGGCTTAGATTACATCGATCATAAATTTTTACGTGGGATTATCGAACGCTTTAATGGCGGACCGTGTGGGATCGAAGCCATTGCCGCTTCCATCGGTGAAGAATCTCAAACACTTGAAGACGTTTACGAACCATACTTATTACAGATTGGCTTTATTAAACGAACGCCACGAGGCCGTGTGGTAACAGCAGAAGCTTATAAACACCTAGATGTTCCATTTATCGGCTAGTAAGGAAGTGAGAAGATGACCCAGCAAAAAACTTACCAACTCGGATCTTGGAACGTCAACGGACTAAGAGCTTGTATGACCAAAGGCTTCATGGACTTCTTTACAGAAAAAGACTTTGATATCTTAGGTCTGCAAGAAATTAAAATGAATAAAGAACAAGGCGACTTTGATTTTGGCGACCACTTCGATTACTGGAACTCCGCTGAGAAAAAAGGCTATTCGGGCACGGCTGTTTTTAGCAAAATCGAGCCTTTAAGCGTAAACTATGGGATCGGAATAGAAGAACACGATCAGGAAGGTCGCGTGATCACGGTAGAATACGATGACTTTTATTACGTGACCGTTTATACGCCGAATGCGAAGCGGGACCTATCGCGCCTTGACTACCGGATGACATGGGAGGATGATTTTAAAGATTACGTCACCAACCTCAATAAGGCTAAAGGCGTGGTCATTTGTGGCGATCTCAACGTCGCTCACACTGAGATCGACCTGAAAAATCCCAAATCCAATCAGAAAAATGCCGGTTTCACCAAAGAAGAACGCGGTAAATTCACCCAACTTCTGGAAGCAGGCTTCATCGATACGTATCGCCACCTTCATCCGACGAAAGAAGATGCCTATACGTGGTGGTCCTACATGAATAATGCTAGAAGTCGAAATACCGGGTGGCGCATTGACTACTTCCTCGTCTCGCTCGATTTGAAAGAAAACATCACTGACGTGGCCATTTTCCCAGAGGTTTTAGGATCCGATCATTGCCCCGTCGGACTGACCCTTACTTTTTAAAAAGGAGATGCCCTCTTTGTAACCAGATTTTCCCAAACCTTTCAAAATTAAAGTGTTTGGGAAAATTGCTGAAAAAGGAGTTAACATCATGATTAAAGTTATTTTTGTCTGCTTAGGAAACATTTGTCGTTCGCCTATGGCCGAAGCGATTTTTCGCAAAAAAGTAAAAGATGCTGGGTTAACCGCCAGGATCCAGATTGATTCCGCAGGAACGGGAGACTGGCATCTGAACCACCCGCCTCATAAAGGAACTCAAAAAATTCTTAGTGAACATGGTATCTCCTGTGAAGGAATGGTCTCTAGACTAGTAACTGCTACTGACTTACAAGACTGCCACTATATCGTTTGTATGGACGATAGCAACGTCATCAACACCCAAACCTTTGGTGATGTAGGTGAAGGAAACTTCTTTGGGAAATTATCTGATTTTGTACCAAATGCGACTTGGAGCCATGTGCCTGACCCTTACTACACAGGTGACTTCGAAGAAACGTACCGCTTGGTAGATGAAGGCTGCGCGTATTTGTTGGCAGAAATTCGAGAGAAGCACAGGTTGTAGGCGAGGAGTGTTAACCAAATGCCAATCATTTTACTTTTATTTCTAGGCGCTATTTTCCTTGAGGTTCATTTGTCTTCAAAGGTTAGGGAAGGTAACTGGCAACCTTGGAAATTATTTCAAATGACGCCTAGGAAGATGAAAATAATGGGGACTGTCTTGCTTTTAATTCCACTCAGTATGGTTGCAATCTTCGTCTTGGTCAATATGCGATTGTTGCTTCAGTATTATTTGTTGTTGGTATTCATTACCATTGTTGCGGGCTTTATCCCTTTTGTTGCCATGGTGATTCGCTTTTTTGTAGAGCGGAAAAATCCCGTTGGCTTTTACCCAGTCATTTCCATGACTGTCTTGAAGGTGATTTTGGCTGTCTACTTAATGATCATCATCAGTGCGCCACTGGATGCGATGAATCGTCAGCAGGCTAGCCGGTCACCTGAAATAACAAGTGGAGAATTTCCCTTTCGTGTGGTTTATGAGCTAGAAGGTACAACCCATGTGATGGAAGACGTTTTGATTTGTGAGTTCGCTGGTCACGAGCAAGGAACTGGAAGGCGAAGATGGAGATGGCGTTTAAGATATGACGTTGAAGCTACTGCTGTTGATGGATTTCGTGATACGTTGTTGCTACTAGAAGGAGAAGATATGCCTTCTATTTTCGCACCAGACCGGATAAACGAAAGGTTTAGGATTTTTGTTGACGCTGGTACGTGTTCTCATTATATGGGTGACCGTCACAGTTGGAGTCGTGGTCCTCTTATCCAAATTCAAGAACGACTTTTTGCAGCAGATGGTGGGCCTGGGAGATCCATTCGAGACATGGATTTGACCTTTGAACAACTTGAAGAACATTTTGGAATTTATATTATTGAGTTTAGTTTTAGCGACCCCATCGAGAATCGGTTTAATTAATAAGAGGGTGATGGAAGATGAAATATAGGTGTATGAAATATCCTTTGAATGTGATGGCTGTTTCGATTGTTCTAGCTATCGGAATTTTTATCTTCGCCAGCATTGCCGCCAACTTTGATGAGAATTTAGGGCACTTAGGATGGGTTGGTGTCGCCATACTCGTTTATATGATTTTTACGGTTCCTGCTAGTTTTGTAATAGGTCTAGTCGTAGACTTGGTAAAAGGTCCAAAGGAGAAAAAATAGTAAAGGTGTGAAAAAAATGAGTAAAGTCGGAATCATAGGGGTTGGGAACGTAGGAGCAACCGTTGCCCATGTTTTAATGCGACAAGGTTTAGTAAATGAATTGGTTTTATTAGACAAGAAGCAAGACAAAGCTTTTAGTGAAACGCTGGATTTGCAAGATGCAGGTAGCCTTTTTTCGACGCACACACACGTCTCAGTGGGCGGTTACAAAGATTTGGCCGATGCCGATGTGATTATTTCAGCCTTAGGCCACATTGATTTAATCGACGCCGATGCAGATCGCTTTACGGAACTTAAAATGAATGCACCTGAGGTCAAAAAGGTTGCAAAAGAGTTAAAACATGTGGGTTTTAATGGCAAGTTACTGGTGATTACCAATCCATGCGATGCGATGACAGAACTTTTTTACCGTGAGTTAAATCTGCCTCATCAACAAGTGATGGGGACCGGAACCCTTTTGGACACCTCACGCATGAAGCACTATGTTGGTGAAGCACTTAACGTAGATCCTCGCTGTGTGAGCGGTTATGTCATTGGTGAACATGGGGATTCACAGTTTGTCGCTTGGTCAAGTGTTGCCATCGGGGGAAGATCCATGGTTGACTTGGCTAAGGAGCATCATTTGGACTTAAATGAAATCGAAGATCAAGCTCGCCAAAGTGGTTATCACGTTCATGCTGGAAAAGGATACACCAATGTGGCGATCGCAGAGGCGACTGCCTGTATTTTGGAATCGTTACTAAAAGATGGCAAAACGATTCTACCTGTTTCACATTACCATCAAGCCCATGATAGCTATATTTCTACACCTGCCATCGTTGGGAGAAATGGGATCGAAGGTAAGATCGACATCACCTTAAACGAACGTGAGCAAGAATTGCTTGCGACTAGTATTGAGGAGATCAAAGAAAAAAGTAAGAAGTTTAGTTAAGCAAGTGACTTGTGGCTAGGATGGCTGCAAGTTTTTTTGTTTTAACCTATTAGTTCATGATTTGATCTAGTAGGCGCAGAGTGAACGCATCTAAGCCGATGATGGTAAGCAAGAATTCATCTGTTATAATAGGCACCCAAAAGAAACCAGACCTTTCAAGAGGAATCTCCACTTCTTGGGTGGTCATGACAATCGTGAGCGCATCATCAGCAAGTAAATTAATAAATTCTTGCATGATGGCTTCCTCCATGTTCCCACCTAAGACACTTAAAAATAAAGAATCCAAGTTTGAAAGTGCATTACTCATAATAATGTCAACGTTATCTGTAATCAGCCTTGGTGTATCAACGGTTTCTAAGTTCACCGTTACATAAGCTAGTTGTCCCTCAATTCTGGAATCGATCATCTCGTAATCTAAGTTTTCAATCACCAGTTCTAAAAGATGGGAAAAGAGTTCTTCTTCCACGTCACTTAACTCATCCCTAAAGCCTAAATCCTCTAAACCTACTTGGTCTAGCTGATCCATCATTTGCACAACCGTCCATTCAGGAAGGCGTGGCCTGACAATAAAATAGTAACCTGCACTTACTGCACTTAATAAAACAGCTACAATCAAAAATAATCTTAATAATACTCGCTTCATGTGTTTCACCCTTTGCTTTTTCATCGTAGATACTATTCTACTACAAAATAGCCAAGATTTGAACAAGATAAGGCAGAAACTTCATTTAAAGTGTTCCAAGTTGGTTAGAAATTTTCTATCAAAAAGAGTCAAAAAATGGTATAATTAATGCAATGGTTGGTTGATATAGAGGAGAGTTTGTAGCAACGTGTTACAACTTTAAAGCGTGCGGCTTAGTGGATGGTTTTATGTCTATCACTAAGACCAGTCAAATGAGAGAAATTTAAAAAAAGCTCCTGCGGTAGAGCTAAGAGATATATTAGCTTGGCGAAAAAAGGAGGAGAGAAAGATGGAAGGAAGTAAAATCAAGATTTTTGAAGATAAACAAGTACGACGACATTGGGATGAAAAAGAGGAGAAGTGGTACTTATCTGTCATAGATGTGTGTGAAGTGTTGGCAGAGGCATCTAATCCAAGACGATATTGGAGTGACTTGAAACGTAAGCTAAACTCTGAAGGTAGTGAAGTGTACGATAAAATCGTACAGTTGAAAATGTTAGCTCCAGATGGAAAGATGCGATTAACTGATGCATGTGACACGGAACAACTTTTGCGTCTTGTTCAATCCATTCCATCTAAAAAGGCAGAGCCTTTCAAACTTTGGTTAGCAGAAGTTGGGAATGAGCGATTAGATGAAATGGCCGATCCGGAGCTTGCTATAGAACGTGCATTTGAAACGTATTTGAAAAAGGGCTATTCTGAGAACTGGATTAATCAGCGAATTAAATCTATGGAAGTTCGTAAAGGGCTGACTGATGAGTTTAAGCGTGCTGGTATAGACGGAAAGCAAGAGTATGCCACATTGACAGATATCCTTACGAAAGAATGGAGTGGAAAGACAACCAGTGAGTATAAGAAGTTTAAAGGTTTGAAGAAAGAGGGGCTTCGTGATCACATGACCAATACAGAGCTGATCTTGAACATGTTGGCTGAATCGTCTGCAACTGATTTTGCACAGGAACAAGAACCACAGGGAATGAATGAAGTGGCGGACATAGCTAAACAAGGCGGAAGTGTTGCAAAAGCAGCTCGTCAGCAACATGAACTGCATTCTGGGAAGCGAGTGGTCTCGCCGCTAAATGCATTGGATTTGAAAAGATTGGAGGATAGTGGTGATGAAGTTTGATCTTGCTGCTCCAATTAACGCTAAAAATTTTGCTGAATTTGTAGAAAGAGAGTTTAATAATGCTGATTCTGAATATGTAACAGAATGAGTGGAAGATGAGATGAGTTGTGATGAGTGGGAGAAAAGTGAAAGGACTTGTAGTTGATTGAGCTGCAAGTTTTTGTTGTTTTAAAGTTGGTTTTTTAGTATCAAAAGAAGGTGGAATTTGTTATAATTACTGTAAATGAGAAAGCGGACAGAGATGGGAAAGGAATTAAAGCGATGAGTAATCTGAAACCCTTTGTATTAGAAGTTCCACAAAGTGAAATCGGAAGTGCTATATTTGATAAAAAACTTGAGGCGAACTGTAATTATGAAAAGTACATCAAAAACTACCCCGTTATTTATGTGATAAACGAAGAGAGCAACAAAAAATATTCGGTTTACGTTGGTGAAACGAATAACATTAAATCAAGAACAAGCCAACATTTAACAAGTGAAACGTTTAAAAGTAACGGGGGTCGACCAGCAAAGTTTAAAAAGTCTAAGCTGTTTATTATCGGACATCAACTTTTTAATAAATCACTGACGCTAGACATAGAAAATCGCCTGATGCAATATTTATCTAGCGTAGATGCAGTTGAGCACGTTTATAATCGCCGGGCTAATGCCCAAGGATCATACTACACCGTAGACAAGTTGGACGATGTTTTTTCCGAAATTTGGCAAGACTTAAGAAAGAGAAACAAAGACTTGTTTCCGTTAGAATCCATTATTAAAGATTCTGCTATTTTCAAGGCTTCTCCTTTTCATAAACTTTCATTAGAGCAATACCAGGTTAAAGATGACATCTTACTTAAAACAAAAGCGGCACTAAATTTAGATGTAGAAGGTGAGCTCATTTTAGTTGAAGGCGAAGCGGGAACTGGCAAGACCGTTTTAATGAGCAGTCTCTTTTACGATCTCCATTTACAAACCAAAGAGGCTGGTGAAGTTAACTTTTTAAGTGGAAAAAGCATACATTTGCTCGTAAACCACGATCAGCAATTGAAAGTATACGATCAAATTGCCATCAAATTAGGGATTAAGAACAAAGATACATCGTTGATTGTTTCTAAACCAACCACCTTCATCAACCATACAGATTCAGAAGAAAAAGTGGACATTGTCTTAATTGATGAAGCGCATCTTCTCTGGACACAAGGAAAACAGTCCTATCGTGGAAAAAATCAACTAGAAGATATCCTCGCACGAGCAAAAGTTGTCATTGCTATCTTTGATAAAAATCAAATCCTTTCAACCGAGTCCTATTTAGAAGACTTACAAATAAGTGCACTTAGGGATGTTGCACATCTTAAAGGAAACTTGATTCAACTAAAACAACAATTTCGCATCAATGCAGAAGATGCTACGGTTCAGTGGATTAGAGACATTGTTGATAAAGCTGAAATTGCTAATATTCCTTTTGATAAAAAAGGCTATGAAGTTAAAATCTTTAAAGATCCAGAGAAAATGTTCGATAAAGTTAAAACGAAAGCGAAAGATCAGAGTTTAGGATTATCAAGAGTTGTTGCGACTTACGACTGGCCATTCAACGGTCAAAAGAAACCAGAAGACAGGGAATATTGGGAAGTAGAGATCGATGGCTGGAAAAAACCTTGGAACTTACAATTGCCAAGGGAAAGACATACAAGTAAAAATTTACCTTGGGCAGAACAAGATCAAACCATCGATGAAATTGGATCAACCTTTACCATTCAAGGGTTTGACTTAAACTATGCTGGGGTGATTATTGGACCATCGGTAAAATATCGAGACGGTCAAATTATTTTTGATCCATCGGGAAGTAAAAATAAAAAAGCAACGCAACGAAGAACACTTGATGATGGCAAGAAAAAAGAAGTTGCAGAAGAATTGCTAAAAAACGAATTGAATGTCCTTTTAACCCGTGGTGTAAATGGTTTGTACATTTATGCTGTAGACGAAGCATTGAGAAATGTACTTTTACAAGCTCAGAAAGGAAAGCTCTAAGATGAAGACGGATATAAACGAACTAATTGAGAAAATCAATGACTTTCGCAATGAGAGAGATTGGCGCAAGTACCACAACGAAAAAGATTTAGCCATCTCCATTTCCTTAGAAGCCAACGAATTGTTGGAACTGTTTCAGTGGAAGACTGCTGAAGAAGGGGTAGAAGACATCGAGCGCATTAAAGAAGAGTTAGCCGATGTGTTGATTTACTGTTTACAGATGGCAGATAATCTTTCGCTTAATGTCGGGGAGATGATTGAAGAGAAGCTTGAGAAAAATGCGAGGAAATATCCAGTGGTGGAGGGATAATTTTGATCAAGTACTCATAGCTTATCTCGGTATAAAGGTATTTGTGATGGGCAAAGGGATTTAGCGAAAAAAGCTAAATCTTTTTTAGTGAAAAAAACAAGGAGAGTTAACAAAAATACGACAAAAAATGGTATACTTAATACAATGCTTAGTTGATGTAAACGTGAGTTTGTGACAAAGTGTTACAACTTTAAAGTGTGCGGCTTAGTGAATGGCTTTTATGTCATGACTAAGACCAGTAAAGTGAGAGAAATTTAAATTTAAAAAGCTCCTATCGTAGAGCTAAGAGATATATTAGCTTGGCGGAAAAGGAGGAGAGAAAGATGAAAGAAAATCAGATGGTAATCTTTAGAACTGATAGTGGTCAGATAGCTGTTGATGTGAGTTTTAGTGGTGAGACAGCATGGTTAACGATTGACCAAATGGCAGATTTATTCGAGAGAAATAAATCTACAATCTCGAGACATATCAAAAATGTGTTTGAAGAAGGTGAGTTGAATAGAGATTCAGTTGTTGCAAATTTTGCAACAACTGCCAAAGATGGGAAAACCTACCAAGTAGACTATTATAATTTAGATGTTATTATTTCAGTTGGGTATCGTGTGAAATCTTTAGTTGGAACCCAATTTCGTCAGTGGGCAACAAAGCGAATCCATGAGTATATTAAAAAGGGCTTTACTATGGACGATGACCGTCTAAAAGAACTTGGTGGTGGCGGCTATTTCAAAGAGCTGCTAGCTCGTATTCGTGACATTAGATCCAGTGAAAAAGTGTTCTATCGCCAAATTTTAGATTTGTTTGCAACGAGTAGTGATTACAATAGAAATGCAATAGAAGCGAGATATTTCTTTTCAACCGTTCAGAATAAGATGCACTTTGCTGTTCACAATCACACAGCTTCAGAGTTGATCCATAGTCGTGTTGATAGTGAGAAAGATTTTATGGGATTGACAACATTTAAGGGTGAGCTACCAACGCTAAGAGAAGCCAAGGTTGCAAAAAACTATTTGAGTGAAAAGGAATTATCAGGATTAAATCAACTTGTTTCAGGGTATTTAGATTTTGCTGAAAGACAAGCGCAAAGAGAAGTTGTGATGACCATGAAAGACTGGGTCAATCATGTGGATAATATTTTGCAAGCGACAGGTGAAGACGTTTTGCAGGGTCGAGGAAACATTACTAAAGAAGAAGCGTTTGAAAAGGTAGATGTTGAGTATACAAAGTATAAGCAGAAGACATTAACACAAGTTGAGAGAGATTACTTGGAAGAAATTAAGAAGTTGGAAGAGTTGGTAAAGCAATAGAAATGGATTAGGATTGATTCACGTTATAAAGCTTGAAGTAAACAGCAAAGGGATTGGTAAAGGATGGATAATTACGATTTTGGCAGAATTTTTGAATCGTTAGAATTTCAAAATTTTGCTCGAGATATGCTTCAGGTTCGTGAAGGTGTAATGTTTGAGACTTTTGCTGATGGAAAAGATAAGGGGATTGATGGACGCTATACAAATGAAATGGGGGATGTAACGATATTTCAAGCAAAGCGTCATAAAACGGTGACAACAGCTATGTTGAAAAAGGAAAAATGTCGCATAGACGAGCTTGTTAATGAAGGAAAGTCAGTTGACCGTTATATTCTGATTCTTGCTTGCGAATTATCAGTAGAAAAGAAAGAGCAAATTGTTTTACTTTTTTCACCTTACATTAGAAATACTGAAGATATTATTTGTGGAAGAGATTTGAACAATTACTTATCATTAGTTGATGGGCCTTATAAAAAAATTGAAAAAAAGTACATGAAGTTGTGGGTTCAAAACACAGAAACTTTGGAGCATATTTTAAGTAAAGTTATCGTTGAAGCAGTCAATGCTCCATTGATGCAATTTTCAAAGACACAACTTGACATTGCTGTAAAAGAGTTGGAGATCTTTGTAGAAACTAGAATTTACAGTGAATCGCTTGAATACTTAAAGCGAAATAAGGTGCTATTTATTTCAGGGGATCCTGGCGTAGGTAAAACGACTTTAGCTAGACAATTAGCTTTGTATTTTCTTGCTTATTTTGAATTTGATCATTTCTTTTTTGTAACTTCCGTCGAAGAATTACTGGTTGCTTACGCTCAAAAAGGGAAAAAGATCGTTGTCTTTGATGATTTCTGGGGAAGTAATACTTTCAAAGGGTTAGGCTTTAACTCAGAAGAGAGAAAATTAGCTACAATGATCAAAGAGATAAGAAGACAATTCGACTGTTATTTGATATTAACGACCCGTGGTTATGTTTTAGAGCAGGGATTGAAGCAGAATTCAGAAATGCGCGGATTAATCGAAAGTGCTAAATTAGAATGTAAAATCACTCAGTATAGCGATGTAGATAAGTTAAGAATATATCACGGACACTTGCGCCATGCGGAGCTAACATGGTTACAGATGCTAGCTTTGTCAGAGTTGGCACATGATGTGATGGCATCTGAGAATTATAATCCCCGTGTGTTAGAAATGTTTTTTAAGAATGAAGTGCAAAAATTTCTTGATCCCGAAGGATGTTACGACGCATTGCTTCATTATCTTGACCGTCCAAATGATTTTTTGAGTGACATATATGGTGGGCTTTCGTTAGAAGCACAATTTGTCTATCAGTTTATGTCCATCATCCCACTTCCAGCAGAAGTTAGGTTACTCGAGATGGCTTATGATGATATGATCGTGCAGAGAGCTGACACGTCTAGAATTTGGAAAAGCTTTAAAGAAGTGATGATTGAACTTGAAAAGAGTATTGTTAGAACAGATTCGTTAGGGATGCGCATTTTAGTGACCTTTCAGAACCCATCAATGAAGGATTTTATTGTTGAGGTTATCGAAAATGCTTCAAGTTTCGATTTTCAAGTTTTAATCAACAGTTGTCAATATTTTTCGCAATGCATGGATTTATTAGAAATAATAGAATATAACCAAACTAAGGCTGATCGTTATTATGGTTTATTGATGGAAAAAGCGATAGAGTTAGTTGATTCTGACTGCATTAACTTTTGGGATACCCATGGTCATTTGATTGTTCATCATAAAGGTTACGATAAGCTAAGAGTGGCTTTCCGCTCTGAGCAGGATTACTATGAGATTGGATTTGGCCGACAGATCAAAATAATTGCAAGTTATAGAAAAAATTGGTGTTCAAGCTCACATTTACAGATTGAAAAGATGTTCCATGCCTTGTTGAACAGTATGGAGAAATACCCTGAAAGTTGGCTAAAGGAGGATTTAAATCGATTTTCAATCGTAGCACTAAATGTTTTAAAACAAGGATTAATGGATTCCCCAGAAAGACTACTTGAACTGTATATTGAGTGTTTGATGAGAAATCGCATGCGTTTGGATATGACTGTCCTGGCTTTTTCAAATGCTTATGAGATGTTCAAGACTGCCTATATAAAGCAAAACACAGAGAAAATAAGCGACTATTTGATGCGTTATTACGATTTAGAACTTGCAGTTGCGGCATTCGGGGAAGATGAGGATGAATTTTCCGATGTCATGTGGTGTTTAGAAAGAGATTTGAAAACTTTTGATTTAGAGCTTTCAGATGCGTTTGAGACCACGATTCAAAAGTATAAACGGTGGCACGAATCCCATTTTGATTTTGAAATCGATGAGGACGAACTGGAAGAGACTGGTTCCCGAGATTATCAAGAACAAAGTAAAGCAGAAGTGATGGCAAATTTTGAAGAAGACTATATCGGTAGTATGACGCTTACCGATATTGATGGATTTGATGGTTTTCAACATTGGATTTCTTCAAATGACATTAAACAAGAATATCTATTGAGGTTTTCTAAACTCATTCAAGGTTATCTCGATTATACACATTTTGGGTTAATGGAAACAGAAGAGTCTCTAGCCTTCTTGATGGCTGTTATCTCTCAAAACGATGAATTACCAAAAGGCTACCTAGAATATATCCGTTATGTGTTTTCTTACATTGAGCAAAAGAGCCAAATGGGGATCGAAGCTTTGTTAAATTTATTTTTGAACCTAGAAATATCTTGGGATTACTGGGAGCAAGGTGTTGATGCAGTTTGGTCGAAGAGTGAATTGATAAGCATCTATGTTGAAAATTGTAATGCTCAGATGCAAGTAGAACGATTTGAAAAAGAGATTTTACTTGACATGGTGCAAGCCAAAATCCTTGTCAACAACGAAACATGGTATCGCCTACCAAGTGACAAATTGATTGTGTACGCACTCCTTTATCAAATTAGCTTGCTATCAACTGAATCGCTGAGGACATATTTCAATGCTGTCTGTGCGTTACATAGTAGAAAAGAGCGACAAAAACTTAGTATACCGTTGCTAGAGCAGATGATCGAATGGACCGAAAAACTTGTCTTACCAAGTTATGAGATGGAGCATTTTTATGTGAGAACCTTATATGAATTCTCACCATGCCTGATGAAAAGCCATCTTCTATGGCCTTTGGCAAAAGAGTTGTATGAGGATGTTTATTCCGATTCACTTGATGAGATTGTAGAGAATTTAGTAGAAGAGATCGAGCTTATTTTTGATGTAGAAGATGATGGGGAAGTTGTTCTTAAAGGATGGGCTGGTTTAGCATACTTTTGCTTAACAGATTATCTTGAGTTAGAGCAACTGCCTGATCAGTGGATAGAGAATGTCTTGCCAGAAAGGTTGGATGATGAGCAACTCTTATTATTGGAAAAAAGCAAGGTTGGAAGAGAAGAAATGAAGCTAACCCTACTAGCAGAAAAGGGGTTGTTGAAACCACTAGGGATTTACGATCGGTTGGTTGAAATTTGGAGAGATTTGGAGAAAGCAGTGCTTGAAAGTGAGGGTCAGAATGAAAAAAGTTAGTGAATTGCAACAGAAATTGTTGTATGCAGTGGGCAAATACTCAGATTATCACGACTATAGTATGAGATTATCTGAACTTGAAGAAAACTACGACGAAACACTGGAAATTTATGACTTAACGGTCTGGGAAGGGAATACAGGAGAAACAATCCGAAGTAAAGCTGTTACGATGCTTAGGTTAACAGCAGAACTTTTTGAAGATTTATGTTTTAATGCAAGGCACGAGCTATGTTCTGTTATGGAAGAGATAAGATCCTTGGAAGAAGTTGATCAGCTTGAAATTTTAGGTTTTACCTTACCATCCCATTTTTCAATTAAAAGTGATTTGGAAGATGCTTTAATGGAGTGGGAGGGGTACGAATATTCACAAGAAAAGGCCTTATCTTCATTTTTAGAATATTTAGAAAGAGAATTGGAATTGAGGGAGAAGTATCCGTTGTTGCGGAAATAAAATAAGAGTAACTAAAAGAGGTAACCACATGAAAGTAGAAGATTTTGATTTTAATTTACCCGAGGAGTTAATTGCACAGACCCCCCTCGAGAAGCGGGATGCATCCCGGTTGATGGTTCTCGACGTGCCAAACCAGCAATTTCAGCACCGAACATTCACGGATATCTTGGACGAACTAAATCCAGGTGACACCCTCGTTCTTAATAACACGAAAGTGATGCCGGCGCGACTACTGGGAACGAAAGAGGAGACCGGTGCAGCGATTGAAGTCCTACTACTCACACAATTAGAAAAAGACCGTTGGGAAGTATTAATCAAGCCAGCTAAAAAAGTTCCCGTTGGGACGTTCATCACCTTTGGTGATGGCAGACTTAAGGCAACCTGCGTCGCGAAGAAAGAAGACGGATTATGCGAAGTGGACTTTACTTACGAAGGAATCTTCTACGAAATTCTGGACGCCCTAGGCGAAATGCCTTTACCACCTTATATCACAGAGAAGCTGGTCGATCGGGATCGATATCAGACGGTCTTTGGTAAAGAAATCGGGGCAGCGGCGGCATCGACAGCCGGCCTGCATTTTACAGAAGACTTACTTAAGGCGGTTGCCGAAAAAGGGGTTAATCTTACCTTTATTACACTGCACATTGGGATTGGGACGTTTAGACCGGTGAAGGTAGATAACGTGGAAGAACATGACATGCACGCGGAGTTTTATCGGGTGTCTCAGGAAACGGCAGATGTGATTAACGCGACTCGTGAACGTGGGGATCGTGTCATTTGTGTGGGAACCTCAGCGGTGCGGCTGCTTGAGACCTTGGTACGAAAGAAGGATAAGCTTGAAGCCTGTGAAGGGTGGACCGATATTTTTATTTATCCTGGCTTTGAATGGAAAGCGGTGGATGGTATGGTGACCAATTTTCATTTGCCAAAATCGACCTTGATTATGATGATTTCAGCCATGGCAGGTTTTGAGTTTGTGATGGAAGCTTATGCCGCAGCCATCGAGGAGAGGTATCGTTTCTTCAGCTTTGGCGATGCCATGTTAATCAAGCGAAGATAGATTAATTTTTATTAAGTCTGCAACGAAAGTTGTAGCTTTTTTAAGTCAATGATCCTGTCTTTTATTTTAAAATTTAATCAAAAGTGCTATAATACTGAAGTTAAAGCGATTAGAAATGAGTGATGTAAAAATGGCAATTAGATACGAATTGTTACATGAATGCAAGCAATCGGGTGCCCGGTATGGGAGACTTCATACTCCCCACGGTAGTTTTGAGACGCCGATTTTTATGCCAGTAGGGACCTTAGCAACGGTAAAGACGCTATCGCCAGAGGAGCTCGATGACATGGGAGCAGGCATCATTTTGGCTAACACCTACCATTTATGGCTTCAGCCAGGTGAAGACATTGTGGCGGAAGCAGGTGGGTTGCACAAATTCCAGAATTGGCATCAGCCAATTTTAACGGATTCTGGTGGATTTCAAGTCTTTAGTTTAAGCCAAATGCGTAAGATTGAAGAGGAGGGAGTGACGTTTCGTGACCACCGCAATGGAGCGAAGCTATTTATGTCGCCGGAAATCTCCATCGATGTGCAGAATAAGCTAGGCGCTGACATCATCATGTCTTTTGACGAATGTCCGCCTTATCCTGTGACCCACGATTACATGAAAAAATCCGTGGATCGAACCCTACGTTGGGCAGAAAGAGGGCTAAAAGCTCACGCACGGTCTCACGACCAAGCCCTCTTTGGGATTGTCCAAGGTGGTGAATTCCCAGATTTGCGTGAGTATTCAGCGAAAAAGCTAGTCGAGATGGATTTTCCAGGCTACTCCATTGGTGGGGTATCCGTTGGCGAAACGAAAGAGACCGCCCGAAAGATGGTGGACTATGCGGTGCCATTTCTTCCAAAAGATAAGCCCCGCTATTTAATGGGCGTTGGTGCGCCTGATGATTTGATCGATGGGGTCATTCGTGGCATTGATATGTTTGATTGTGTTTTGCCTACCCGTGTAGCAAGGCACGGAGCTGCCATGACTTCTGGTGGTCGACTCGTGGTTAAAAATAAAATGTTTGAACGTGATTTCACGCCTTTAGATGAAAAGTGTGACTGTTATACCTGTAAAAACTATACAAAGGCTTACATCCGGCACTTAATGAAAGCAAACGAAACGCTAGGTGCAAGATTGGTTAGTTATCACAATTTGCGCTTCTTAATCAAGTTGATGGAAGACGTCAGGCAAGCGATTCGTGAAGATCGGCTTCTTGATTTTAGAGAAGCGTTTATGTCAGAGTATCGAAAAGGGTCTCCAGGGAATACGGCTTTCTAGTTTAGAAGGGTGAAGGAAAACATTTTTAAAGGGCATGTATGTTTGATTTAACAATCGTTTATGCTATAATGGTGTGATGTTTTTATTAATCCATTTAATTGAGGTGAAGTAAATGGCAGTTAAAATTGATAATGAATTAGGAAGAATTGATATTTCAAAAGAAGCATTTGCGATTGTGATTGGGAATGCAACCAACGAGTGTTACGGCGTTGTGGGAATGGCATCTAAAAGTCCAGTAAAAGATGGATTAGCCGTCGTTTTAGGTCGGGATAATTTTTCTAAGGGTGTCACCATTACACCAACCGATGAGGGCAAAATTGACATTGAAATTTATGTGGTTTTAGCACTAGGGGTTAAAGTGTCTGAAGTGTGCATTGAAATTCAGAAAAAAGTGCGCTACGTAGCGACACAAACCTTTGGGGACTATATTAACGACATTAATGTCTTTGTCCAAGGCATCAAAGGGCTAGAGTAAGGAGATTAGGAACATGGCAATTCAAATTACAGGTAATGATTTTAAGCGAATGCTTGTCGCGGGTTCACGTAACTTGGCTAACCATTCGGAAATTGTTGACAAATTAAATGTCTTTCCTGTCCCTGATGGCGATACGGGTAAGAACATGACCATGACGTTTACAGCAGGTGCCAATAAAATCGGCATGAGTGAAGAAACGTCTATGGAAAAGTTAACGAAGCAATTATCTCGTGAATTACTAATGGGGGCGCGTGGAAATTCAGGGGTTATTTTATCTCAGTTATTCCGTGGTTTTGCTAGCGGTATGGAAGGGATTGAAGTGGCAACCGTCTCTGATTTAGCAAAAGCTTTTGATTTAGGGGTTCAGACGGCTTACAAGGCGGTTATGAAACCGGTTGAAGGAACGATTTTGACGGTAGCCCGCGAATCTGCAACCGCTGCGCTAGAGTATCATGAAACTGTCAACGATGTGGTTGATTTATATGAGTTTCTGATTATAGAAATGAAAAAATCCCTCGCCAACACACCGGAACTATTACCGGTTTTAAAAGAAGCAGGTGTGGTTGACAGCGGTGGTCAAGGTCTCCTTTATATTTACGAAGGATTCTTGAAAGCATTGAAGGGTGAAGAAGTGGCATTAGATGACACAGTAGGCGTCGATGTGATTTCTGATCACGACATGAACTTTGATCACGATGAGTTTGGATACTGTACGGAGTTTATTGTTCGTTTAGATCCTGAAAAGCCAACTTTTAATGAAACGATGTTCAGACAAAAACTGGGTGATTTAGGTGACTCCATTGTTGTGGTTCAAGACGAGGACATTGTTAAAGTTCACGTTCATACCTTAACGCCTGGTGATGCGTTAAACATGGCACAGCGTCACGGGGAATTTGTTACTTTAAAAATTGAAAACATGACAGAACAACACAATGAGATCATTGGAGGCGAAGCAGAAAGCACTGAAGTTGCTAATCAAGCATCTCAGATGCAAGCGCCTCAAAAAGAGTTTGCTGTCATTGCTGTTGTTTCAGGTAAAGGTGTGAAAGCATTGTTTGAAGAAGCAGGGGTTCACTATGTCATCGAAGGTGGCCAAACGATGAATCCGTGTACGGAGGACTTCATTAAAGCCATTGAAGAACTAAATGCTAAAAACGTTGTGATTTTACCTAACAACTCGAACATCATTATGTCTGCTAATCAGGCGAAAGAAGTCATGGAAGATGTGAACATTGCGGTCATTCCAACGAAGACCATTCCACAAGGATACGTATCAATGGCCATGTTTAATGAGCATTCGACGCTCCAAGCATTAGAAGCCGATATGACGGCCTCGATTGATGGCGTTAAATCAGGTGCTCTGACGTATGCGGTTCGCGATACCAACATGAATGGCATCGATATCCGAAAAGACGATCACATTGGTATTTTAGATAAAGACATTGTGGTTTCAACGCCAGATAAAGAGACGTCTGCTCGTGCTTTAATTGAAGAGATGATGAGTGATGACTGTGAATTAGTGACCATCATTTACGGTGAAGATACGACAGAAGATGAAGCCGATGAATTAGCAGAATTTATTGAAGAAAAATGGGAAGACGCTGAGGTGTCTATTATTCCTGGTGAACAACCGGTTTATTCTTATCTGATTGCAGTCGAATAATACAAAAGAGCTGACTTATTACTGGTCAGCTCTTCCCTGTTTTTATTGGCTTAAAAAAGCCAATAAACGATTTTTTGTTACAATTTTTGGAGGTTTTACAATGAATTTGGCAACAGATTCTGAGATCATTAGTCAAAAAGTATTAAGAAGTTCGATTATTTTTACCGCTACTTTTACCATCATCGCCCTAAGTATTGGGTTTTTAACTGGATCTCAGGTTATTTTATTTGATGGTGTTTTTAGTTTAATTGGTGTGGCTTTAACTTACTTATCCATCATGTCTTTAAAGTTTATTCAAAAGCGTGATACGTGGAATTATCCTTTTGGGAAGGTGGCGTTTGAGCCTTTTGTTGCTATTGTTCAATACAGCATTGTTCTCTACATTTGTATCACTAACATCGCAACAGCAATTGGTGTCATTCTAAATGGTGGTCATGCGATTGACATTACTTCTGGGATTTTGTACGGTGTGTTTTCTGCCGTCTTCAATTTTGTGGTTTTTACTTATTTAAGGCGGTTGACGAAAGAACACGTAACAGCTATTTCTAAAGTTGAATTGGATCAGTGGAAGTTTAGTCTTTTATTGGGAGTTGGAATCTTGGTTGGTTTCAGTATCTCATTTGGATTAACATTAACTGCTTATCGTGACTTTACTGCTTTTGTTGACCCTATTCTAACCATCATTATCACTATTTTGTTTGGTAGAACGGCCATTATTTCCATGAAAACCTGTGTTAAGGAGCTTATGCAAGGAGCACCGTCACCAGAGATGTTTACGTTTGTTAAAAGTAAAATTAAAGAGATTAAGCAGCACTACAACCTTTCTGAGCACATCTTGCGCCTTGGAAAAGTAGGAAGTCAACTTATTATTGAAATTGACTTTGTGATTGAATGCCAGTCGGAGCTAGATTCCGTTTTAAGGCAAGATGAGGTACGAAAGAAACTTGCTGATGACTTTGAAGAGCTACCTTATGAAAAGTGGATTAATATCAATTTTACGGGAGACAAAAGCTTGGTGGAGTAATTCGCCCTATTTCAAAGAGCACTTGCATTTTTGCAAGTGCTCTTTTTGATTATAGCAATTCAGCACGTAGTTGCTCAGGGGTTTTCATGGAAAGTAGGCCAGGTGGAACGTCGAATGCGGTTCGGGCGCCTCGTTGACCTTGTTGGTGCATGCGGTAAGCCGCTCGCCCGTAGCAGACCAAAACCGCTGAGGTAAACTCTGGATTAGAATCTTCTTTCAACGAATACTCAATCAGGTGTTGATTGCCATCACCTGTTTTTCCACCTCTAATAACGAAACCGCCGTGAGGCATTTTACTGTGATTCTTTTTCAATTCCTCTTCTGAGATAAAAGTAACCGTTGTTTCATAGTCAGCAAAGTAATTTGGCATGGTTTTAATGGTTTTCTCGATTTCAGCTAAGTTAGCACCGGTCTCTGCAACAATGTAGCATTCTCGTAAGTGCTTATCTCTTGTGGTTAAAGAAAGACCTTCGCCATTTCTTGCTTTATTGATAGCCGCTTCAATCGGAACGGTGTACTGAACGCCGTATTTAACGCCTTTAACACGGCGGATGGCATCTGAATGACCTTGACTTAAGCCAGGTCCCCAGAAAGTGAACGTATCGCCAACAGGTAAAATCGCTTCTGCGTATAGGCGGTTTAAAGAGAATAAACCTGGGTCCCATCCAATAGAAATAATGCCAAGGGTTCCACCGTCTTGTGCAGCCGTATCGACATTTGCATAGTGATCAGGAATGTTGGCATGGGTATCGTAGCTGTCAATGATGTTGAAATGTTTAGCTATTTCAGGTGCCATAGTCGGTAGGTCAGTAGCAGATCCACCGCAAAGGATCATCACATCGATCTTCCCTTTATAAGTTAGTATTTCATCTAGATGGATGACTTTAGCCACTGGTGTTAATAAA
>Ga0136643_10004266_pt1 | contig 19648 bp, 15 predicted proteins | sample TergutLab28metaG_FD_96883 | JGI IMG/M metagenome (GOLD analysis project Ga0136643, IMG submission 96883) | Labiotermes labralis P1 segment gut microbial communities from Petit-Saut dam, French Guiana - Lab288 P1 (version 3) (version 3) | ecosystem: Host-associated > Arthropoda: Insects >...
CAACTTTTTTCTGGGATGAGAAAGGACTTCTGCTTTTAGAATTCATGCCATAGAAGACTACCATAACTGGACAGACCTATGCTAACACAATTACCGCTTTGCGAGAGGCCATCAAAGAGAAAAAGCGAGGAAAGCTCTCAGCAGGCGTGCTGCTCCTTCATGACAACACGCCAGTGCACATGTCTGCAAAATCTCAGGCTGCCATTCGGCAATGTGGGTTCCAACAGCTAAATCACCCACCCTACAGTCCAGACTTAGCTCCCTCGGATTATTTTCTGTTCCGAGTGATGAAAAAATTTCTTCGGTGTTAACGATTTTCAAGCGATGAAGAAAAGTCAAGGAGGCAGTCACGACCTGGTTTGAAGAGAAGTCAAAAGATTTTTTTTTCCAGGGGGATAAAGTCGTTGCAACAAAATTGGGCGAAGTGTATTGAGTTATTAGGGGACTACACTGAAAAATAAAAAGTATATTCTTGTGATAAGTTGTTTCTTTCTTACTCAGGTAGATAAATTATTGAACACCCCTCTTACTTATTGGGACTTTTCTCCTCCATCAATAGTTGAGTTCTCTGTGTAGTGTGCTTTAAATGGTTATGTTTTGCATTTTTAATCACCTGTGAAAACAAAAGTAGGTAGGAGGGTGGTATTAAAATGGACATATAAGCAGTAAGGTTGTAACTTGTGGAATGAATTTGCGTGGCTCGGGATAGACCAGTGGGGGAATGTTGTGAGCAAGGTACAGGACTTCAGTGTTCAACAGAGGGCGGAGAACCTCTTTACCAGCTGAGCGGCTGTTAGCTTGTCTCTCGGGAAGGTCGTTGCTGCATGCAGAACCTGTTTACCAGCTGAGCGACTGTTAGCTTGTCTCTCGGTAAGGTCGTAGGCTGCAGGAGTTAAGTAGTCGTGTTATGCCTTTTTTGTAACACAAGAAATTGAAGTATATACTGGGCGTTTCATAATGTACTCCGGGATTACAAAAATTTATTATAGGAAAACCGTAAGACACATATTTACGAAACCTATACAGATAGAAGGAACAACTCAAAAATTTTTTCCCCCAGTAAGTTGTTTTTCATCGTAGTTCACACTTCTGCCGCTAGGCGATTCGAGTGTATGGAGTGAGAAAATGGCCGTTCCGGGGGAGAAGTTGTTTTGTGTGTTGGAATATCACACGAGTAAGTCTGTGGTTACTGTGTAACGTGCATTTCGTGCAAAGTACGCAAAGGACACGCCTACAGAACCTCGCTGACCTAAAGGCACGGATCATTGCAGCAGTGAAGAATATCGATGCACCCGTGTTGACGCGTGTGTGGCAAGAACTTGAATGTCATATCGATGTGTGCCGTGTCACCCGTGGTGCACACATCGAACATCTCTAGTTGTCAAAAAAAAACTTTTTCACAATTCCTGTGGCTGTGAACAATCCCATTAAGGTAGGTCCTTTGGTTTTCTTGTTATAAATGTTTGTAATCACGGAGAACATTATGAAACGCCCTGTATTTCCTTAAAATGTTATCACTTACGAAGTCCATGCCAATGACTGCTGTCCAGCCTTCGACTGTAGACTTCCTTGGATACAGTCGCGATTAAAACTTGCAATCTTCCAAACAGGTTTCGCTGTACTGCATCATTCAACGACGATTCGTCATCTGCCTTGCATACGTACTGCGTGACTGGCAATGCTGTTGTGCTTATAAATGTGTACAGACATGACACTTTCCGGCTTGCCCACTAGTTACGTTCCGGATCATCCTCTCAAGTCGAGTTTTGCGCAAGTCGGAATAGAGTAAACGTATGGTCGACTTTGTGCGTTTGTACAAAGGAGTCCAGTTTAAGTCCAAACTCCAGCGCTCTGGAACGTGACCGGCCACAGCATGACCGCCCCGCCGCCTGTGTTATCCCCCAGCAGTATTCTTACACACGCTTCGTCTCTCTGCACTTCCAGTCGTGCAAGGGAAAACCTCGGCGCGTTTCAAGAATGTTATTTTATTTTTCACTTTTTTTTTTAATTGCATAAATTTGATATTGCGTCAGTCGGGGGTGTCAGTAGTTAGTCTTCGATGTTCGTTCGTTTGAGTTGCAAAGCCGATCTCACGACGTGTCAGGACGCTTCAAGTGAGCATTTGTTTTTCTTGACCTGCTGCCGGCTGTATGTAGCATTCGTGCTTGTATTGTGTGACAGTGACGATGCACCATTGCAGTTGCATTCAACGCATTGCCTTGTGGGGGCCGCAGCACATGACAGGCCGTTCTGTACAGAATCACTCTGTCAAAGCTCACATTTCCATTAACCTTGATCCATTATTGGATATGTCTTTATAAAGAACCAATCCAGCACGTCGCCATTGAACACATAATAAAAGAAGAAATAAAAACCCTTACATTTGAAGAGCTGCATTATCCTGTCTTCTCTGCAATCGCCCTGCTCCCTCTCTCTCTCTCTCTCTCTCTCTCTGTCTATTTCGTAGCAAATCCGTGAAAACCACTAGCGAATTTCGTTAATTAATTGGATGAGAGGAACGGGGTGAAGAGGACGGTAGGGAGGAGGGGCTAAATTGGGTTCGGGGGCTAATTAAATAAGCAACGAACAACGGCTGAAAGACCACTGTGTGAGTAGTATAAGCTTTACCGTGTATGGGCACCATTTCTGTCTATACACTATTATATCCTTTGCTTTATTACTGTAACTACATGAGTGACTCAAGTCACTTCTCCCTACGTTACATTCATAGACACGTCTTTATGATTTTACAAGGAGAGGTTTCTGTACCATACCATTTCTGTACCGTTCGTATGGGCTTGTTTGTTTTAAAATCTGGTATGAAGACCGTCTGTTATTCCACCATTAGGGTTATGCGAACGTCTGTGTTGGGAGTGACACAAGCGACTTTGAACGTTTCGACGTAAGGTGTAACGTTCTCTGTGGTCGTAGTTCTTGGAAACGGTATACAGATTTTATAAGCTTTTGATATTGATATTGATATATTTTGTTAACTGCAATTGGGTTTAAACCCGGTGGTAGTTGTAAATACACATTTACACACAAACAATACGCAAAACAACACAATGAAACAGAATACAACACATACATAACAATAAAAATACATAAACATACAATAAGAATATATAAATATACAATAAGAATACATAAACATAACAATAAAGATACATAAATTACAGAATTAAACAGGAATACAGCCATTTCAAAATAATGAACCCCTTCTCTGCCCTAAAGAACCTCTCACCATTTCACTTCACTTCACTTTTTTCACTTATCCTATCAACCCTTCACTTCACTTTACTTTGCTATTCATATCTGCAACTCACTTCCCTTAACTTCACTTCCCTTCACTGTGTACGGTATGGAAACTGAAAATTACAACTTGATCACTTTACGGTGTATTTTGCTTCGAAAGTCATTGTTACTATGTCCGTTAAATGTTACATGCAACTCCCCCCCCTGCGTCGTGTTGAACAAGCTTCCAATATTCCAGTTCGGTGTGGCCATTTCACGCTGTCTGTTGCAAGTGTTGCCGCAGAACAGAGTCTTGTGTCGAGGATACTAACCGTGATCGTCTTCGAACTCTCCTGAACTGCAGTCGGCGGATATCAAGTTTATTGTAGCCGCGCACTTCGTTAGACCAAGTCACCGTCGTAATGCTTTTTAAAACTTTTTTTTTTCTTCTGCAGTATGTCAGTAATTGTTCCTCGTCCAACTCCATGGAGCTGTCATTGGAGAAGCTGACAGGACCTCGGTCAGTCACACGTTCCTCACATTAATTTTGCATGCCGGTAGCAGCTCGTTGCCTTATTTATCAGAGCCTGCCACTGGCCCCTCCCTTGGGCCCGATGAATCCAGCCTACGCCTTTTCTTCCTGTTTATTTAAAATCCTGTTTAATACTTGTTATCCTGTCTGCGCCTGGGTCTCCCAAGCGGTCTCTTTCCTCAAGAGTTTCAGACCAAAAATCTGTATACGTTTTTGTCCTACGCGTGCCACCTGCACCACTGACCCTTCTTTTTATAGCCTTATTCATGTTAAACCCAAAAATTTGTCACCTTTGACACGTAAGCTGGTATGAATGAACTATATAAGCTAGGGATGTCTGTTAATCACGATGAATCGATACCATACTAATTTTTAAAAAATCAATATCGATATAAGTTCGGTCAAGAGAGGTTTAGAGTAAAGCGACTTTGATTTGTTTGAAAGTATTGAAGACTTGGAGTTCATTGCAGGATATTTGGACATACTGTATATTGCAGTTGACTGTTGGGTGGAAGAAAGCGGTGTGAGTTACAGTGTTTAAGGTTCAGGTCCTCGGGAATATGAGGCACTGTAGGTTCATAAATACTTACTGTTCAGAGGAGCTTTTGCCTCCATCTTCGCGGTAGTCACAGTGCCTGGATTACGCTGTAGATGAAAGGCGCAAGCTCATTCGAAACGCCGGTAAGTATTTGCAGGCCTCTACGGTGTGTGTTTTGAAAGATTTGAATTTTCTTCAACATCGGTGCGGAAATCTCAAATCTTGCAATGCTTAAAAATTAATTATGTAACCTGTTTAAAATGCTTTGATTGGAAGAGAGCCTAAAATTAGTGATTGTAATTTATAATTATGAGCATTTGTAATTCAAACAGGTACACTGCTGAAGATGGAAATAAGTACATGTATCGTTCCCTAGCCATAAATTAATAAAACTATTCCATATCGATGTTAATGTTTCCGATATCTGTATGGAATTCCATGTCGCATGATGTTTCAATTACAAGCAACCGATAGCTCATACGGAGTCGTGAAATAACATGACAGTCCAATTGCAGTCCTGGATTCATTTTCCTGGTCCTTTTATTTCCTTCCAACTTATATCAATAAATACATATAGAATTTTGTAAATGATATGTTTCGGGTATAACAAGATATCCATACCAGCAGGAAGCGTTCTGACACGAAACGACGCAGATGATATATCATAACGGCGTGGGATATGCTGAGGAGCCTGAAAATCGAGCATAAATAGTATAAAGCTTTAATTGCGGGTGTGACATGATAAATCGGACACGAAATGAAATAAGCTAAAAAGCATGGCGCAAGTCACGGGCAGCCAACTTAAATATACCAGGAAATTATTAAAGCGATATTCTGCATAAATTATCACATTTTCAGGCATGTAGGCAGCCTTTACCTTCGACTCAAAGATATACCGCTAATCATCATCATTTTCTTCTTCTTGCTCTCTGGCTAAAGTTTAACTCTCACCTTTGCAGCTCTGTTGTCTGCCATCCTCGCTGCTCGTTCTCCATGTTTTTGTCTTCAATCTGAGGTCCTGGTGTTATTTTGTTTGTCCGCAGGTTTTTTGTAATATCTTTACTTCTGTTATTTTATCTACGTGATATTTCTGCTACCTATTTTAGAAAATCTCATTTGTGCTGCCTGGATTCACTTCTTTTCTGTCATCATCATGGTCTGCAATTATGATCCTTATATCGGACCTGCACTGCCATTCTCGTACAGCATTCTGTGTTCGTGTTCGTGTCTGTATATTATTTATTATTTAACCCTCTTTTTCTTGTCGTGTTTTGAAATTTCATAAATATGTTATCAGTATTGCCGTGTGATAGATGTGAATGTGTTCACAAAACTCACACACGAAGATATTCACTTGTGTAATTTTATCTTCATTTACAACCTTGGATCCTATATGCCGTGGTCAGTTAAACGCTGTCGTCTTTGTTATCTGAATTTAAATTTTGAGGGTATTATTTTATTATCTATGTAGCAAAAATGTTACTTTTTGTAAATTTGCATAGTTCGCAGACAACGAGCAGTTTAATTTCATCACTCTTAATATAAAAATTGGTAGCAGTTCTTGCTGTCATTTCTTAGTTTTGTCGTCAATATAATCATTCAAGAATTACTGGAAGCAGGACCTCTTTTCTAACTCATAAACTGTTCCTTCAATTAGTTCCCACTTTTGGCCATCTTTGTGTATAGATCAACTTCATTTTATAAAAGGTTTCGGAACTCCCTTGTTGCAATAATGGCCCATAGTATTCTTATTCAGTTATTTTGTGACAAGCTTTACGTCGTTCGTCGACATTTTTCCTCGCCGTTACTGTTTGGGGGATTTGAGCATAAAGTCTGTTTTGCTAGCATTAATGACGAAGCGTAGGGAATGTGGTGATGTGGTTGGGATCTTTATGCATGCAGATTAAGAGGACCTTTTTTGGAGAAAGGAGGTCTTGCCCTTAGAAATGTTGCCTTCCTGGATATCGAGCCTCTTATACCCATTGTCAGACACGTCCTTGGACAACGCATCGTCGGCGTCCCAATAATGATTGTGCTGCACCACTAGCTGTAGTACCGCCAGCAGTTCACACCTTACGTAGCACCACGAAAAACGATGTCCCCCATGAGGCGTCATAATAAATAAAGAAGAAAGGGAGAGCATTTACGAAAGATAGGCTGTTATGCACATGCTGAGATTGTACCCTAATGTTGGCCACGACTTCTTCCTGTTTTTTTCCTTTTCCAATTCATTATTCATTAAACATCCTACCATGCGACGCTATTCTGGGCGTTCAGAAGTGACGTTACATAAAACCGGGAATAAATAAATGAAAGAGGTATTCATTCTGTTACTAAGTATAAGATACCACATGGTGTATTACAAGCACACAAGTGTGTTTCCCTTTCAGAATACGCGTTATTTAACAGAACACTAGTTTCGTTGCGATTTTTTCGCCATATGTAATTCATTTTGATGTTGCAGGCACAAGTAGACATGTATTTACAAAACATGTAAATCTAATAATAATAATAAATAATTATAGTGTTTCCTTATGTTTTGTTAAATTTGTACCATGTCGAGAAATGGTTCTCAAACGAGGCATGGATTTTAAACAAGGTTTATGGGTTATATTACGAAAACTAATTGTGTGACTATGTGGGCCGGGTAGCTCAGTCGGTGTAGCGATTGACTACGGGCTGGACGGTCCGGGATCGAATCCCGGTGGAGACGAGATTTTCCGGCCGTCCAGACCGGCCCTGGAGCCCACCCAGCCTCCTGTACAATGGGTACCGGGTATTCCCCGGGAGTAAAGTGCGGCCAGGACGTGCTGCTGACCACTCACCCCCTTCTAGTGCCGCGGTCATGGAAGAGTAGAGCTATACCTCTACCCACCCTCTGGGCCACACCGAACCTGTAATGGGATCACTTTACCTTTACCTTTTTAATTGTGTGAGTATTATTTTCTTAAGACATTGAGATTTCGAATGGAGCTTTTTGTATAATAGTGTTTAACTGATGAAGACTGTCTTTTAGACGTAAATGTCTTCTTGGCTTGCGTTCGGAAGGGTGTCGTTAAATAAACAGAACCGTGAGTTAGAGGACATCAGGCTTGTGCTGCTGCTGTTAGACAATTCATGATTTTCCGCAATTTTTACTAACTTGAAAATTAACAGACAGTTCAAAATCTTCAGCTCTGCTGTATAATGACGTTAGACTCCTCTTTATGTGCACTGCATGTCGCAAAACAGCGCAACCAAGAGCTATGATTATTAACAGTATATTTGAAACACCATTGTGACATTTCAGTATATTTGGAATTTAATAAGTGTACGACGTGTGGACTGATGATTGCTGCTCCACCACAGTCGATAGTCCATGGAATTTCTAATTCTGGCATTCTGTCACAAATAACATACAGGAAATTTCATTAAACTCATATTTAGCAACGGGATTATGTTGTAGCACCGAATTAATATCAGGACACCAGAAATGCCGCGTGTTGTGTTTAACACATATTTGTGGATCAGACACGCGATGTGAAGCTGTGTGTGGCTAAGTTACCACTTGTGTCTGTTTTGTTCTTAGACGTAGTCTGAATGTAAGAATAAGATTCAATGTAACATGGATTTCCTCCTGTTCCATTGGGTGAGGTCAGGGGTTACGGAGAGAAGAGCATTGTGGTCACTTCTTGAATAGATTGATTACATATTGTAAGACCTACTCAAAGAGTGAATCGTGCGCACAGAATAGGGTTTGTGATACCTGCGTCTTTTCATCCGCTTTTCTACTTGATTAAATTATAAAATATGAGATGTAATTGAGAGTTGCTACGTACGGTTTTATTTTCGTACTTTTTGGTTTATTTTCTTTTTTATATATTTCAGTCTTTCTGATTTTTTTTTATTTGGCAGAAACAGCTCCCCAGTGGGCCAGGGCCTCCTCATTCATGAGGTTTCTAGACCACACACAACGACACACCACAGTCGGTAGGACTCCTCTGGACTAGTGATCAGCTCGTCGCAGACACCTCTACCTGACATCACACAACACTCACAACAGACAAACATCCCTGCCCCCGGTGTTATTCGAACCCACAGTCCCAGTAGGCGAGCGGCCGCATAGCTACTCTTTAGACCGCGCGGCCACTGGGACCGGCATCTTTCGGATGTACCCTTCTGAATGTTAGGAATATTTAATGAAAAAAGAAAACGATATTTTGTACGCCTCTTCTGTTACGGTGTATACGAGAAATAGGAAATTTCTCCTTGTGGAGTGCCACTTTTTATTAAATTTCGAATGCACTATTCTGGAAATTTTCGTCAGAATCTGGAAATGAAGTGGCCAAAATGTAAAGTGCACCCTTGTACAGGCACTGAGGCTCTGTACAGGCCGTACGGCCCATAGGGGAAGTGGAGGTATAGCTCTACTCTTTCTTGACCACGGCACTAGAAGGGGTTCAGGGGTCAGCGTCACGCCCCGGCCGCTCTTTATCCCCTGAAAGACCTGTTACCCATTGTACAGGAGGCTGGGTGATCCCCAGGGCCGGTCTGGACAGGTGCGGAAAATCTCGCCCCCACCGGGATTCGATCCCCGGACCGTCCAGCCCGTAGCCAGTCGCTATGCCGACTGCACTACCCAGCTCACCTAATCTTGAGGACTGTTTTGGAAAGATAATTAACCTCTGCTTTGTACGTTCTTATGAAGGGCAGGGAAGTTCTTGCTAATCTGATAATGGTATCTTCTCAAGAAGGACTCTGGTCCGTGTTCGTATGATTTGCTCAGTATATGAATGTTGTTACGAAAATCGTGTAAAGTATGTCCAGGTTTTCCCCAAACGATTTCCATCTTTTATATGCATTCACATCTGTTGGTCTCTCTTATCTTGGAGCTCGGTATTTGGCGTATTCGTGTACTCTAATATCCATTAGCAGCGTTAAATTTACAAGCCGTTCATTATATCCTAAGTGCGTACTCGTATGTCCTCCCTTTTCTCACCTTTCAAGGAAAGAATGGTTTTCATTTCACGTAACGGTTGAGATCAGCGACGGAACATGTCGCCTATTCAGCCACCGTACGCCACAGAATATTGCAATATCGCCCTAATTTGATTCTGTTTTCCCACATGAACACGAGTTGCCTGCATGTATGAGTGATGGGCGAGGGATGATTGTCTCTCGCCATTCACTTACGTACGATTACAATTACTGTAATCGTATATTTGCAATGGTGGACTTTATATGGTGTTGGGCGTTCAAGAAAATTTGGAACATGAATGTTCTTGGTGATTTGAGCACTGGAACCTTAAAGCAGATGCCACTAACAATTTTTGGAATAATAGAGGGTCGATACATTATTGTAAGTGCAGGAGGAATGTAAGACCATTTGTTACATATTTATCAGACACTTGGACTTTAACAGCAAAGATGAAAAAAAAAACCTACGCATTTTTGAAAAGCAAATACTAAGGAAGGTATTTGGCCCTATTAATATTGACAATATATGGAGAACACGAAACAACATGGAGATTGATAAATTAATAGAAGGTACAGATATACTGAGATCCATCAAGGCACAAAGAATCAAATGGCTGGGGCATATTCAAAGAATGGACCAAGCAAGACCAACTAGGAAGCTGTTAGATTGGAAACCTATGGGAACTAGACCAGTAGGAAGACCAAGATAACGATGGCAAGAGGATGTTTTGGAAGATCTAAAAAAGCTGAAAGTTAAAAACTGGAATGAAACAGCAAAGGATAGAAGAACTTGGAGAGACTTGGCTGAGAAGCCGAAAACTCACAAAGGGTTGTAGTGCCAAATGATGACGACGATGATGATGATGATGATGATGATAATGCTGGCGGAGCGTAACTGGACCATGCGGGTTTTTATATCAGCGCGAAATCAGCGAAGTCAGTTGTATTATGGTCTCATTTCCCCCTCTCTACTGAATATACTATTAAGAATGTTCTGAAATCACTTGAGAAAATTGAAAAACAAAATTGTAACTGTTACGAAACTGACGGAGTAACGACGGAACTATATAATACTGAATTGTTCGCAAGTCATATGAAGACTTTTAGGTACAGGAATTTGTCTGTCTTCACGATAAATACATTGACTACAGTTCAGTGTTTTATTTCGAGGGCTTGTAAATTCAGAAACTGAAAGAATTTGAAAAAATTTAAAATATTTACATTCCATCGTAACGCGATAACTATAAGTACATTAGCTGCAGTCTCTTAATACTGAATTTTAACAGCTGAAAAGTACAGACAACGTTTGTAATCACAAACTAAAAAAAAAAATCTGCTATTGAACAAACTAATATCTTGACATGTCACCTTCACATTAAAAATAATTTCGGAATTTTCACAGCAATAAAATGTACATTCTGTCGCAGTGGAAATGACTAACACGTGAACATTGACGCAGATGGTTATCAGCCATTGCCAGATATTGAAAAACTTGTCTACGGGCCGGAAGAAACTGTTGATTACCGGCTTGTGGCGTAACTGATCTAATCCACTGTTAAAACCTTTCTGGGCCAATGATGTTTCGGTAGTCATAAAGAATAGTTTGTCGTGCAGCTAATATGTACCCCCAGTACCATTATCTGTGCAATGTGAAGAATCAGGAATATTAACATTCTGCCGCTTCAGATCGTGGACACAGTCATATAAGAATCTTGCCATTGTCAAGTATAAATCACCATTTATGCCCATGCCCTTTTTCGCTCTCAGTCTGATCAGTTACTCTTCTACTGTTCGTGTAGTGTCTGTCATACAAGAAACAGCTAACGAAAGAAAGAAAGTGCACTTTTTTCCCCAGAAACTTAAAGCGGGGGCTTAGGGTGGTGCATGGTCAGCGTCAAAGCATCGAGCACTAGATAAGTGTAGCCAGGCAAGCCACCGCATAGTGTTTGTGAAGAAGTAAATATTCTACATTCAAGCTGGGCAAAATTAGAAGCTTAAGTGTTCATAAGTGCAGCTGTGTCGTCACCCTGGTTGGAAACAATCCCCATGACTTATCAAGTTTCACCTTTTTTTCTGCCCAGCATATTATTTCATTCCGCAAAACCAAGCCATTTGAAGTTACGCGTGGACGAACCCAAAATTCCCGTTTCACAGTTGGAATGGACCTTAAATCGAGACAGTTGCAACCCTTCACCTTCGATGTCTCTGCTCATGGGATGAGACGTGATATATTAATTTAGATGTCGTCACCCCGTTGTGTTTGTTAATGGATATCTGTTTTTATTATCAGAGCTAACACAACACTTTGAACATTATGCATTCGTTTATCTTTTAAAGCATGTATCGGCTGTTTGTTTCGGCCATCTTCAGGTAGAATCAGAATGACATAAATAGTGGGGTGGAGGCTTCCTCTTCACAGTTATGCGTTAAAGTACGTGAGTTGGCGATTATTCCTTACGTAGCAATAATATTAAAATGTATACAATGGTAGTTAAAATTTATTAAAGTGTAATTTTCGTTGAATTTTAGATGGAAGTAATTTCTTCGTCTTCTTTATTTTTTTTCTGTCTAAAATTCAGTAATAATTGCTTTTCAATCAATTTTAACTACCATTGTATAAGTTTTAATATTAGTCCTTTATAGGCAATAATAGTCATCTTGTGTATTTTAACGCACTAACTTTGATGGAGAGGCCTCCACCTCAGTATACATTTCCATTTACGTTACTTGACACCACCTGGTGATGGGCGAAACAAACTGCCGAAACATGCTGTAGAAGATAAACGAATGCGTAGTGTTCGAATTGTTGTGTTCGCTCTGAGAATAAAAACAGATATCAGCATTGTTCGTTCTGCTACTCTTGGGTTAGTTGTCGAGTGAGTAGGCCCTTGTCTTCAGTAAACCGCTGAAAACAAACGTGACAATGTCATACTCGTTCTTCCCTTTAAATTGTAAATGAATAACAGCCTTCTTTTTTTCAGGATTTATTGTATATTTGTAAATTTACATAATTAAGTTATGTGACTGCAGAACGCATTTTTAGATGTTTGCTTTACATCCGCTGGTCTAGCACATTGGCAGTACTAAGTGGGTTTTACGGAATCGCAATGTAGTCTTCCCTTATGGTTTTTAAGTTTCCCAACCATACCATGCTGTACGTGGACATACTAGTGAGGATCACAGGTACCCGCAATGCCGGCAGACATTCCAGCACGCCTTCAAGGCTTCACCCGTACTATAATCATCCTTCATCTTTCCACGCCGAAAACGTGACCAGACTGTTAGACGTACACACACCCGCACTATTTACTTGCGAATGTCATCAGCTGACACGTAAAAGAATCGCTGGAACATGCTCCCATTATGTGCTTGTGTCGAGTCTGTTTACAGTTTGCATGAGATTCAGAGTTTCTCGTCCTGTGCGATGGCAGGATAACTGAGTAAAGTGCTGGCTGCGGTAAGAATGGGGATTTGTTTTGACAGGGGTGGTATTTCTCGCTTCGCCACCATCCGGGGGTCCAGTTCCTATCCAGTGGTATTTCAGCTATTTATCAGTTCCTGTTGGTAGAAAATGTGACAATATTATGAACGTTAGAAGTACGTTTCTTCTTCACACCGGTATCTGGCTGAGAAAGCTTCGTAGCTCAGGATAAACCCTCTGTTAACTGCAGTGATGAATCAACGATTGTCTAGTCCGAGTAACTATGAACTTGTAGGAAGATCTGCGGAGTTAGGTTCGACACGGAGATTAATTCCTCTCCCACCGCAGTTCTATAACCGTGATCTTCCGTCGGCATCTGGTTTGCCAACCGAGGTATTGGGTTTTTTGTGCTCTCGGCTGTGAATTTCTGTAGGCCTACACTTAGAAAACATTGATGGGTTTACCAGTAAGAGATCCATGCTTGGAGGAACAGAGGTTTAATGACATCCAAATTCGGTCCACACTCCGATTTTTTACTGGAAAGTTTAATTTTAATATTATCCTTCCTTCTGCTCCAACGTTTACCCATTCGTTTCTTCTTTTAGATTTCCTGATTAAAATTTTATATGCAAGCCCACGATGACTGTTAAGTGTTGTTACTCTTTTCCTAGCCCCAGGTTTTCGCAAAAACTTGGTTCTGTTAACGTCAATGTTCTGAGGAACGTCACTGTCATGTTGGGGAGAAATTGCTGTTCATCATACATTGCTTTTAAAAGGTATATGCCCTGAGTACAAAAGGCATGTCGAAGGCTTTGCTTGCGAATTTTGTTGTGAATAAACATGTGTAAGCGTATCCGGTGTATGTGTACGAGTTTCCGTGAGAACCGCGCAGCAGCACTGTTGTTCATGGGGACACAAGCGACAGCCATTATATACAGATCATGGAGTTAATTTTAATTTGTCCGCAGGTTAAATGGGAGGATGGGAAGGGGATGTAGAAGGGGAGGGTTTGAGCCCTGCTGTGGCGTTGTGCGTTTGTTTGGGTTTGTTTTCCACCCAATTAATAATCAGACTCAACCAGCCGGGTTGTTCTGCTAAATAGCTCCAGGCTGCGCAGTGGTTTATGCGCACGTGTAACTCAACCATGCTACCTGTGTTTTCAACCTTCGTTCCCATCGAGAATGCACCTGCACTGTGTGGGTTGGATGGTTCTACAACAGCTCTGTATCAACAACAACAGCAGTAGTCTAAGTATTAATATGTATGGAACGAAAATTCTGCCTGTTATTGAGTTATTAAGTAAGTAGTTTATTTATGTGTAGCGTATTTAACGAGCTCTGTGTAGCTTAGCCTGTATAGCGTACAGTGATTTGTTGGTGGTAATATTGCATCGAAAAAATGTGGAAGAAGGCGGACTGTAGGTGTGCTATCTTGGAGTTTGTTTGGAGGGACAGAGTGAAGCCACGATAAACAAAAATCTAAGTCACGAAGACCTAAAAGTTAAGTATACTTGTTCAGGTCGTATCATGAAAATACAGGATACAATCACTACATAGATACAGCTGCCTAATAATTTTAAACCTTTGGTTGTAAGGTTTGTTAGCGACAGTAACAAATTATTATTGTTTGTATGAATAAGTTACACGCAGATTAAATTCGGGTAAATTTTCTTATCATTCAGTTGAGTGTCTTTCCTCTTCGAGTTTGCTGTATAAAGACGTGAAGATGGCAGTGTCCTTGAGGGGCGCAATACTCGTTATTTCACATTAAGGAAGGAACGTAATTGGGGGTGCCAGATTTGAGGTTTTCACAGCGGTGTTGACGTTACCGGGTCTTCTGCAATGTTACACCGTGTCGGCTGGGAAGACGTTAGTGATACTTTGTACGAGCATAGTGCCATCCTCTTCAGGGTCCAACGTGACGTCCTAGAGGACCTGTATCCTCCTGAATTAGGGTGTTCGGGAATCGGACACCAAGGATAATGCTTGGACGTAATAACAGGGGATGAAGAAAATTGAGAGCATGAGGCTTAATAATTTGTACTTTTCACAAAAGTTAAAGGCATAAAGTTTTTCTGGGCACAAGCCAAGTAAGCATATGGGGGAAGTGAAGGTAGCTCCGCTCATTCGTGACTTCAGCAGTGTGTGGTGGTGAATGGTCAGCTTCACGCCCCGGTCGCTTTGTTTCCTGAAAATGAACCCCTCTACCCATTCAGTGAGAGACAGAGTGGGCCTCAGAACCGGCCTGGGCGCTTCGCGAGCAATCGAAACAGGATTTCATAGCCTACACAGAATACAGAGTACTGTATGCCGGTTTCTACCTTCCATCAGGCATTCTTTACGAATTTTATATTATTCATTAGGTGCATATTCTTATAATTAACACAGCAACTAACAGATGCACTTAATAAAATAACATTTGTGACAAATATTGATCCTCTACGTGTTTCCGCACCGGGTGCCCATCCTAAGGGAGTCTTTCATAACAAAGGAATAAAATGTATTGCATCGCCCTCATTGGCATGATTAAAGTCTTAAAATTCTAAACTCCATAAAACTGATAAGCACAAGATTACAATGTTGTGATATTAAAAATATGTGAGAGCCGCTCCAGGTACCAGTTGTAGCTGTTTGTATTCTGTATGCAGTATGTATACAGAGACACCTGCCTCGTTCTTTGTGATCCGACGAGATCTCGTCCAGATGGAGCTCGTAAAGTGTGTAACGTCGGGCAGTGTCGATACTGCACATTGTAGTGATCCATTCCTTTCTATCGTTGATCGTTAGTGGAATGTGTGCATTATCATGGACTTATATAAATATGTACGAGTAGTTTGTATGTGGGCTACTGCACTTCTTGTTGTCTCGTTGTCGTACTGCTATTTGCTTTATGTCTTTCGCTCTTTTTTATGTTCTAATTAATTATTTTATATTTTCATTATTCGTTTTATGTTTGTTTTGCTTTCTATTTTGTGTGTTCAGTGTTTTTGTATTGTTTTATGTATTGTTTCTCCCCACGTATATTGTTGTTTATTTCCTATATTGTTGTTTATTTCCTACTTGTGTACAATTTCACCGACCATTGCCACCGGTTGGAAACCCAATTGAAGTTAATAAATATCATATATATTCTACTACATGTATTGCGATTTCACACTATCGATTTATCTCATATAACCTCAAATTGTCCCACCTTCGCAATGTTTGTAACACGCAAGTAAAAAGTTTCTTGCAGAATTCCATGGTATGTACTGTGTGTATGGTCATTCGTCATTTGCCATCTCCTTTATGATCCCAGTGGTGCTTTAGTTGCCACCGTACTGTTAACGGTAGATTTATGTTTCGCGAGCTACCAAGTTCTTGTTCAGCATTTTGCGAAGATGCTGGCATAACGAATTTTCTGCGTGTTTCGAACAACACGGGATTTCAGAACCCTGCAGTGTCACCTCCACCTTAAAAGTTTCTCGTGCCTGCCATGTTGGTATTATCGGTATAATACCAGAACGTCGCAATCAAGTGGTCATTCGGGAGGCTCCAGGTTTAAATCTCGACTGGGAGCTTGGTTATTCTTCTTCCGTAGTTTTCCTCATTCCATCTGGACAAATGCCAGGATTGTTCCTTAACGTAGGATACGACCGCTTCTTACCACAGCTTGTATTGTTCACTGTAGGCGGATCGTCCAGCAATTCGACGCTGTATCGTTGTATTAGTTCACGTTGTCGTTAAGCCAAGAACAAACAGAATACCGTTAAGTCTGTTTGTAACTTCTGTGAAACTGTTGTTTTGACGGCAGATAAGGCAGGGAAACTGAAAATTGCGATTGACGTATGCTGCGATAGGACGCCTTGTAGTTCGTTAGGAACGTACCGACGTTTCTGGGTTGTCTTCCTTCTTCTTCTGGTTCTTCAGCCCGTTACCTGTTCGTGACCTCCCTAACTGGGGTTTCGAAACGACTGTGTTTTTCGGCATAGTGTTGTGAATTTGGAGGACTAGGACTTTATATCGGAGTTTACCCCCCCCCCATGGGTGTTGGCCCACGCCTGAAGATTCCCCCGCCTACGGGCCTTTTGTTGTGGGTCACGCTTCGTCTGGCATTCTGCTGAGGCTTGTCCGGTTTGATGACCATGCTTGTAGGTACATTACCGCAGGCAGTTCGGGGTAATGTAGTGCCTTCCTGGGACCCTCAAGAAACATATAGCCGAGTTTTTTTTTAATACAAAGACAGAATAATAGCTTGTTGGCCATTGTGAAGTGTTCTGTAACACACACTAGATTTCGCGGGCCACGTATTGAGGAACGCTGGTCCTCAGTATTAATTACTATGGGTTCATAACTGTGCGGCAATGTAATTCTGCCCCTCCTTGTTTACTGGTAACAGTAATATACAAATGTATGATCGTACCTGGCATCTGATGCGCCTGTGTTTGCAAGCCCGACTGCCGCTAATTGCAACATGGTTCTTTAATTGCTCTAATGACCGCCACAATGTTCTTGTTTGCTAAATTCTCTTGTTAATTAAATTCCTCATGTTCAGCTTCATGATTACCAGTCACTCTTCCATACTACAATTGACAGCATCAGTAACTTAGCACTGTCTGAGTATTTAGCGTTGTACCATTTTGTTATTTCTCTGGTCACAGGGTCAATAGCGATTTGTGACGATTATACATTTTGTACAGTTACATTACCCGAGACGAGTCCACTTAATTCCATCTGACGTCATTTGCCTGTCCAGATTAGTTTTATTGTAATAATTACCACACGTCACTACTTTTTACGTAGCAAAATTGTCGCTTGCTTAGTTTCCCGCAATTGGCGATGGTACTGTGACTTGGGATCGCATTGACGGTACGTGCAATACTGTTGTATCAGGGACTGCCTGGATGGAAAGATGTGGTAGAGCTTGTCCTGCTGCAACCAAGGTTCTATGCATTCTTAAAATTGAGATCACAACGAAGTTCTCTCTCCGGCTTCGTTACCATTCTGTGCGCTTACCCACTGAAAGGAGATGTAGGTGAGTTTCACTCTTGCCCCGAAAATTGTGCTCTTCTCCAGGTATTTCGGTTACCATTGTGAATCGTCATTCTTCCAGTTCTCCACGCTTCTCTCTCTAGAGACTTGTTTCTTCATCACCGCATCCAGACAGACTTTGGACCCCTCCCGTAAGCTTCTTCTGAAAAGTACCGAGGGTTTTTTTATCGGACATAAAAATGACTGGAACTCGAAACCACTTCCATGTGTTAGCGATGTACCTAATGCGTATTACCTTCCTTCACTGTGTAGGCTTTAAGCTTTACGCTCAGTCATAGGATCTGCTTCACTATAGTGCCTTTACCTTGCTGGTCGCGGCGATAGTGCTGTTATCTCCATAATCCATTCTAGCACGAGGTAATGCAAACTAACACAGCGGATCCATAGCCACCATTATGTATTCAATTGTTTCCGTTTTGGTGGTCCAGCCTATCGTTTGGGTTTCCAGAATCGAAACGTATTGTATTCCCTTGCTATTACCACCCTCCTCTCTACAGAGCCATTACGTTCTTGTACACCTACCTGCAACAGTGACCTATATCGACAGTTACGTCGACATGTGTATTGACCTCAATGGTCATTCGGCGGTCTAGCAGAGCGTCCCCGAAAGTTAGAACCCCCACCCCAAGCGATCTGTCAGTGAGGGGAGAGCAGTTGCTTTGACATAAATGATTGCATTTTGTTCACCGAGTGTGTTTGTGGGTATCGTATGATTTTCGGAACATACGTGATGTTCACCGAATAATCTTCACATCTTAATTGTTGTAATGGACACCCAGTATTTTCTGTGGGGTAAAAAGGTACAGGTCTGGATAGCCCCTGAGGGCCCCACGAGGTTGAGACTCCCAGATTTCGAGACAATCGGCACATGAAGGGGGTAAGGTTGTCAGCCGGCCCCCTCCCCCCCCCCCTCCCCAGGAAATATTCCTGGTACTCATGTCTTACACGCTGAGTCGACCACAGGGTCATTGTGCCAATGACACCATCTGGAATCGAACCCGCGACCTTTCGGCTTGAAGCACAGTGCCGTACCCAACTGCGCCACAGCGTGTCTCCAATTTCTTTGAGTTGGGAATTGAATTGTTTAAGTAGTGGTCATGTATTACTTATGACAACTGTATGCTTCACAGATATAAGCGTGTTTCAGGACTTTCTGTCGTGGTACGTTGTGGGACCTCACGTGAAACAGGGAATGCACCGAAAATTTTGGTTGAAAAACGTCAAGAGAAGATTCACGAATAGGTGCTATGTGAGTAATAGTCAAATGAATCGTATTGAATCTGGATGTGAAGATGGTAGATGGATCAGAATATGTCTCAGTTGGTGGCTTGTGCAATGCCGGTAATGCGTTTAGGTTCCATAGCAGAGGTTGAAAGACTGTTTTGATTATTGGCGTTGTTGTTCCTTGTTAATTGTGGTAGCGGGATAGTTTGATGTTGTTTATTTCTTCCTGTTATTAATCGTGTTATCTTAGGCCTACATGTCCAGGTCTTCTGTGAGTTATGTGTCTGCCACAGGTTAACTCCTGCATACTTCAACAATCTGTCCGGCTCATGTAAGAACTCAAGACAAACAGAAGTGAGCGCGAAAGCTAATTTGTTTATTTACTCTTAGTTTCTATACTCAGTCAATATTTATTCGACCTCTTATTTTACATCTTGCATGATATTATTACATTGTTGTGTCTATTGCGTGTGTTCTATCTTATTCTGCTTTGTTATTATTTCAATAACAATTTGTGTAAACCAAAGCATTTAAATAGTTCGTTTCTCAGTAATGAAATGTTTTCGTCAACATCGGTAAGAAACAAATGGACACCTTATGCGTATTGGACCGTGCATCATCTTGATATTTGAATAAAGGTTGACCAACTAGATGACACTTGTTTTATTATATATTGCTCAACATGTTTCAGACGTTAATACGTCCATCTTCAG
>Ga0136643_10004270_pt1 | contig 19640 bp, 11 predicted proteins | sample TergutLab28metaG_FD_96883 | JGI IMG/M metagenome (GOLD analysis project Ga0136643, IMG submission 96883) | Labiotermes labralis P1 segment gut microbial communities from Petit-Saut dam, French Guiana - Lab288 P1 (version 3) (version 3) | ecosystem: Host-associated > Arthropoda: Insects >...
AATTTTTTAAATTTTTTAAATTTCAGTCTGAAATTGTGTAACTGGAAACTGCGTAAGGCAGCAAGTGTCTGCACTGCAAATTATTGACACTGTGATCCCACAGTCTTTTAAAACTCTTATAGGCCATGTTTTAAAAGTGTTTTAATGAATTAATTGATGGTTCTTTGAGTTTTCTGTCCTTTGACAACATGGGAAGAATGAAAGAATTAATTTCTGACAAGAGAAACAATCAGTATTTCAGTTGATACAACCTGCTGTTAAATAAAATACCGTCTTGTTGATTCTGTGAATTTTATGGAAAGAGAAGACCAAAATACAGAGAGATAATGGAAATGTGAGTGGATTCTGAATACTTAAACAGTTCTAATGCACTTCAATACTGCTTTGACATTTAGGGTAAATACATGAAATAATCTGCATTGAACTTGAGATCTTTGGCACAGGAGTCCTACTTTCTAGAACATCAGGCACAACAATGTTCTCTTAAGTTCAAGGTCAAGTGATTATACATACCTCTACACTCATGGCTGCTCCTATGAGAAGACCAAGGCTCTGAGCCACAAGGGATGTGAGAATGCACATGGTAAGGAGCATGATGAATCGCATTGCTTCAAGTGGCTGAGATGTCATGAAGTATACAATTATCACATAGATGATAGAAAACACAACCTGAAATCCATGATCATTGTTAAAACTTGTGATAATACTGGTCATTTCTTGGCATATATCTGACAGAAATAAAATGCTTTGGGCATCAGGCTTAACAGCCTTTTCTTATGACTCTTACCTGAAAAGGAAGGTCTGCCATTGTTTTTGCAAAGTAGAAGGACTTCAGGGAGTACCAATAGTTTAAATGTTCTCTGACAAACACACCCATTTCTACTGGAACTGTAAATAAAATAAATATACATGAGTTCTCTTTCCTGTATGGGAAACTTGTAGATAATTACAATTCACTCTTTTATATCATGTCTGCCTGTAACAAAGATATCCATTTAACAACAGACACCTCAACTTCTGTGAACTATGTTTATGCAGAATCTTTCCTAAATTCTGTTCCATTTCCGCAATAAATAATACTGACGAAATTCCATAGAAGAAGCAATATATTCAATGGAAAGAAAACTTGCTTTTGTACACTTTAAATTGTTCAAAAGGAAGTAAAGAAATTGAATGTTATTACACTACTGAATTTGCCAATAATCTTTGACCTTTTTCAAAAGAAGCTGATATTTGCTTTTCTGCAATCCTTGGTCTTGCAATGTGTTTCCAGTGTATAACAACAGATATTTTAATTTGTAAATGAAATTCGTTTTTTTGTTGCTGAAACCTCTGATTGAAAAAAATCCTAATAATGAGATACATAATTACAATACTCAGACCATAAAAAGAATTTCCACAGATTGGCCACTTCCCATGACTTCCCCTTCCACCAAATCTCCTTGCATTCTCCTCCAGTCATTTTGCCATTCCACTTGCAAGGATGTTGACTGTGATAACCTCATGATGTTTGTTAATGTTAAGTGCTTGAATTGTTTGATATAGGCCAGAGGAGGCATGAAAGTACAACAGTAGTTAGAGAGTTCAAAATATCAAGTGCTCATGGATTGAGAACACCTGACACCAAATTCAGTTACAACAACACAAAATACCATGTTGTATTTCTGAATTGAGGTTTCTTGTAGTTATTGTCAGTTCCTCCTAATAAGTTTTTAGTTAGTACTCTAAAGTATGCCAGAACCATATCATTTCATATCATGCATAATTCATCATCATTCAAAACTGTAATATACAAGAACATATGTAGCAAGAAACATTACTTACATGTGAGAATGGTTGGCATCATGGCAGTGAACATGAGGAAGAGTACAGTGAAGAAAATGCATCCAGAATTACTTATTACTTTGGAGGCTTCATTACCAATGCCAAAGTAAATCATCCCTATAAGCAGGCCAACCACGATGTGAGATAAGAACCTCATCTGTGTCAGTGTCTACAAAACAAGAAAACAATGAACATCAACTAACATCAGTCAAGAACTTCAAATGTAGTGGTTAATCAGACTGTGTTCCCTCACTGTGAACTTGAATGTCTGCATGAGACATGGAAATTTGAAATGTTAATATCTGTAGGACACACAGTGTAAACACTGACAGCTGGTACTTGTGTTATGGTACTGACCTAACCTTATTTTGCTATAGCGATAACAACATCAGTCACCTGGTACATCATAACAGATAGAGACGTATGACTCATGCATCATTTGCGGTAGTGGTATCTGACATTCCCATAATTTTGCTAGGGAGTGTAACACTGGTAGCATATAGCTAAGATCTTGATGAAAACTTAGGAAAAGAAGTCACGAGGTATATCCAGTCTGTACTCGTATCTATTGGTGGTCACTACCCATCTTATGGACAGCTGCTCATGTCACTGCTCTAGCGTGTCCAGGTATACAACACTAGAAATGGTGTTTCTGTGAATGAGAATTGACTGTAAATGCTTGTCTTCAAAAGTACGCAGAAAGAATCAACTGATGCCAAGACCTGCTGGAATTCCTTCTTCAAGGTCAGGCATTCAAAGATAAATCAGATTGCTGGTAAACAGTTACTGATATTTCAGAGGATAGTAGTGCCTCCATCTTCTGGGTCAAGCAGTTCAAGAAGAGCTAGAGTGCTCGATCCTTAAGATGAAGGCACTGCGCCTCTTCAAAATGTCAGTAATTGTTTACCAGTTACCATGGTGTAGTACCTCAGAAGACTTGAATCTTCACAGCACAGTGTTTCTTTACAGATTCATTCGGATGAAGTATATCTTCTCTGCTGAAAATAGGTACAAGTCAAAGGTTCTGTCTTCTTCCACTCAACAACTAAATCCTCACTGACTACCACTCTTCTGACCCTGCCATCTTCTGAAATGCACTGCAGTAACTGAACCTTGTAAGGTTTGGAGGACACTCCAGATGGTACTTCATAAAGGTCCTAGCCCAGTTCTGGCTTTTCTGATTTACTCTATGGACTTCAAATGAAGGCAACCCAGTTTCACTTACCAGTGGCTGGCTAAAGCTCCTACCTTGGCAATGCAGCCTTTCATCACAAAGTTGTCACATCAAAGACTTACTGACCACTCTTAAGATGATTTATCTCCAGACTTGGTTTGAAACTGATTATGAACAGTGTCATCAGTTTTTAAAAAATGAAAACAAGTAACACACTACACTTCTTGTTGTTGCAATACAAATTTATACTTTTAGGCTACTACAGTTCTGCAATGGCCAAGAAGTAAACAACCATACATGGCAGTAATCTTGAATTGTTTCTGTACATGTCTGAAGTTACTTCATTGTTGCACATGTTATGGTGCATTAAATATAGCAAACTGTAAGCTTCTTAATTGTTCTTAGGTCCCATTTATGGTCAGAGGTGTTCATTTCAGCAAGTGGTGTTGAGGTAAAGTGAAATTTTCCATCCACGTTATGAACATATGACCAGATTTTTATGTTCATTTTATGTTCAATGGTCCATACATCATGTAATATGTGTCAATAATTATCCAACAAGAAGCAACAACTGAGCAGATAATTTCCTTATTGGAAACTTTTTCCAACAAAACTACTTTTCTTTCCAAAATAATATGTTCCAACCTGAATAAGGGATTTCAATGAGGTCCCCTCTTTCCAGCACAATAGCGGAAATATTCTTACAGCATTTAGAAAATAAACATCTGAAACAACAAATGGATACAAAAACCCTAGCTTTTTATACAAGACACGTAGATGACATTCTACTAATATACAACACAAAACACATAACTTTTGATAAAATTAATGAGTACATAAACCAATTACACCCAAACCTCAAACTGAATCCCACACACGAAACCAACAATAGTATAAGTTTCCTAGACCTCTTAATAGTACGGAACCAATCAAACTTGGAAATAGATATATACAGGAAACCCACCATAACTGACACAACTATCAACTTCTTTTCCAACCACTCTACTGAACATCAAATGGCCGCTTACTGATACCACATCAACAAAATGCTATCACTTATGCTAACAATAGAAAGACAACAAGCAGAATGGGAGATGATACTAACCATAGCAGGAAACAATAACTTTCTGACAAAACTCATAACAAATTTGAAAACACAAACACAATACAAAACCCAAGGGACAATAGTCAAAGAAAAGAATAGCAACAAAAAGTGGGCAACATTTACATTCTACAGTCCAAAAATCAGAAAATGTACCAGCCTCTTTAGACAAACAGACATACACATCACATTCAAAAGTACAACCACAATACAACAATATACCAAACCTAAGAAGCATGACAAAAACTGTGAATACAATAGGAGCAGAATATATAAACTTTCGTGTAAGAAATGTGAAAGGTCGTGTATAGGACAAACTAGTAGGAACTTAACACACAGATACCGTGAACATATTCATTATATAAAGAATAATGACCCGCAGTCAGCCTATGCTGAACATATTTTACAAAATCTACATGAATACAGACCTATGGTAGACACTATGACTTTGCTCAAACCCATATACAGGACATCAATGCTTACCCTTTATGAACAATTATGCATTCAAACATTCCATCATAATGACAGACTCGTAGCAGGACAGGGATCAGGTGAACAAAACCCCCTGTATCAATCAGCCATCGACACTGGCCTCATGTCAATGACCTCCCCTGTACTGATCAATACACAGCACGAGTACACCTAAACCAGTTCCCATCCAGTCACATTCACAACAGGTAGCAGTAACAGGTATGTACATCAAACTGTTTTATAACATATTTTATATTTGATAAGAGTTATTGCATTTTCCAACAGAAATTATTTTATCCTACATTTTATTAAACACTGTAATTTAACTTTAACTTACCAATGTTTTTTAAAAAAAATCCATCCAATTTGAATAACATGTAATATAACATAAACATTTGCTAGCAATTTGCAGTCTCAATAATGCCAGATATTGTAGATACAGTGATATGAGCTCCTGATGATGGGTGGAAATACCACCCGAAACATGTAGAGCAGTTTGCAGATATAAATAAACTCTATATTGTTGCATCTTGTTGGAAAATTATTGACACATATGACCAAATATTTAAACACGTTCTACAACTGGTATACCTCACCACATCCCTGCGTACTGTCCCATGTCTGATTGTGAACTACTGTTTCCCCATTGGCTGAGGGGGTAGCAACACTCAGAAGATTTGCATACAGCTGGAGGCACTCCAAAAGGCATCAATGACAAGGAAGTTGGCCAGTGGCACTCTGAACAAGCAAACCATAGAACTAGAATCTTAAATATTCATATAATTTGGAAGCTCAGACATATCTTACCTGGTCCCTAATAGTAGACAGGAATGTTCTTTTCAGTAGTATGTAGAACTGTAGATAAGTGGAAGTTGGGAACCCTGTAGTCTGTTTGCACTGGTTCAGGCTCTCATCTGAGTCCAGCAAAGAAGTGGTACAGGTTATTCCTGGAACTGACACTGTGCCATGTGTCTTGTGCTCAGCCACAACATCATTAAGAACCTCTGCAAACATAGAACTTCTGTAGTGCAAAACATTGATGACTATATCAAGTATGCAGAACATCAGAAAATCCTTGGACTGGAGCTGCATCACATTTTCAGCAGTACGAAGTCTAGCTGAGACACAGGTGCCTTCATAACATCAACTTTCATTAGCAACATACTTTTGTCATGCTTTGCATAGTCATTTGATACAATCTGGTAGTCACCAAGCAAACCTCCTAGCCTGCTGAGTGTTCAGTAAATCACTTTATCGTGCTTCACAAAAAGTCCAGTAAATCTTTTAACCCTTGAGCTGTTGTAAGCAGTAAATCTTACAGTGTAAAGTACAAGTGCATGGTGGATGAGGATGTCATCCAATGTATGTTTTAATCCTTCACCTGGCTGTTTGTCTGTGAAAATATGTATTACAGTATGAGAGTAAGACAGGGTAGTGGATGAGGAAGTAATTCTATCCTTGATGATGGTGCATTGGCACGCAGCACACTGGCTTATGCTTCAGAAGAACTGCCTCCCACTTGAAATCACACAGGAAAAGTCAGTCTTTTCATATCATGTGATGACATTTTAGAGAAAGTCCAGGTTATTATCTGTTGCATGAATAAATTCATGAGTAAGAACTAGACACAGCCAGTTGGTGAAAGTAAGTCCCTTGGTAACACAGACAGTTGTAGAAGCCTCTGCTGGTATATAAATATGCAGGATTGAAGGCAAGGTAAGCAGATGGGACAAACCATAGTATGTGGACCTTGAGCTGCCCCAGCATCACTTCGTCTCTCATGAATCCCACACAGACTACCATAGGATTGAGCCAAGGCCTATCAGTGACATTACAGCAGCTACCTGCCTGAGATATGCCATGACCTAGCAAACGTATTATTTAATTCTCATGAGGTCACTACATTCTTCATAATGTTGCAGTGGCAGATGTAAGGCATTTACAGAAATTCGATGAATATGAAGTGGCAAGTACATGTGGAAATTTTAACTGTCCTGCACTTCTGTCACCTAACAACAATTACAGTAACAACTTCTTGTATTTTTTCACTGTTCTCACTGTGTGAGGCTGCATGCTGTATGCCATGTGCATCATTTTCCAAAAGTCACAACCCTCTTTAAATATGAAATGCTACAGATATGCCTTGAATCAATTTCCCCAGTTTGAATGTACCCTCTTCTTGTGAGACTTATCACACCTGTTAGTTCACAGGCAGCTGAGAAATTCAGCTTATTTTTTGTAATGCACCAACAAGGTCTGCTGTATTTGCCATTGTGTTGTTCTGGGTGCTTCATTCTTGGAACTTTATGAAGCTAATAACATTACACTCAGAAGAAGTTCATACAAAGGAAACATGAACAAAAGAGGGACAAACTGTTAGTTATAAACATGTGAAAGACTCAATGATGCTCAATAAATTTCAGATGACACATATTTTCAAATTTCCTTTGTCACTGTCCTTGTTAGTATCACTGTGACAAGTCGATCACTTTTACTTACTGTCAGTGTCTTCCTTAACAATGTCATTAGCTACACATGTTTTTATTGCACTGGCTGTGTGCTGTTGCTGCTTCTGGTTGAGATTGTTGCACTTCCCACTGTTAACTGCCATAACCAGCTTGGGGATGCAGTCACCGTGCTCACCACAGGCCACCTCCATCACTGGAAAGCAGCAATAATTGCTTTGATACACTCAGTGGTAACAATTCAAGAATTGAAAACCATCCACTCTGTTCAAGAATTAAAGATAATTGTATTCATATGTCACAATAAAAAAGATGGCAGAGAGGAAGAGACAGAGAGAGGGAAATGCCTTTAGGTACACATTCAGAAGAATGAAGAAGGAATAAATATTTTATTTTGTTTTATTTTATTTTGTTTTTTATTTTATGTGTCCAGTACTTCACTGTAGTCTATAACATTCTACAACATCTTAAGCTTGTGATGATATTTTATTTTCAATTTTATTTCTATAAACAGCAACAGGTACTGTACAATGCATCGGCCAATTTTGCAATATTATCAAAGGACCTCTATATGAACTTATTTTTGCACATGGCTGCACAGTAAAGAAGATGAATGCATAGTAACTTAATCATTGTAGTTATTGTACTTTAATGGCTATCAGCATACAATTTTTTGCAAGCCAACATTCATTCAATTCAAGTTAGTAGTTACAACGTTAATGACATAAACCCAAAAGGCTGATTCACAAACTAGTAAACTTTCTATTGTTGGCTGCATCACAGGAAGTGTGAATTTTCTTAAATTCCTTAAGACAGCAAATCATACACAAAATTTTCTGCATTATAATTGGGGACCTTTGTTGCCTTAAAACAGAATTACCAGTGTGAGATGTACACTAATGTTTGAATGAGACAAGTGGCATGCTCACTGCTCCATACTTCAGTGGTTCATATTTTTATTGTACACTTAGAGTGATGGCAGTGAGCTTATATTTGTTATTGGCCCACACTGGTAAGCCAGCAGTCAGTCACAGCTAATTCTCACAATAATACCACTGTACAGTGATTATTAATTCTGAACATAAGAATATAGTAGGCAAGAAATTTTTCTGAAACACTTCTCCAGTCAGATACTTACCAAAGTCTGCTGGATTGTGGTAGCTTGGACATTCGAATCCCAATGAGGAGAGATATGGTACTAGGCCCTGAACACTACCCTGATATATACAGTGACCCTCTGCCAGAGTAAACAATTGGTCAAACATCTCAAACAGCCGGGCACTTGGCTGGTGGATGGTGCAGACAATGGTTCGACCACCTCTGGCCAAACTCTTTAACAGGGACAGGCACTGGAAACAGGATGAGCTGTCCAAACCACTGCAAAAATATTTACTCTTCACATGTCATGTTGTCTACAGGCTGTATAGCTTATCTTGATTTTCTGTCAGAGTGAGTTGTTTACATCTGTGCTGTCACTGTAATGTTATATACAAAATCAGAACAAGTTCCAGCTTATCAATGGACAACAGCTAACAAATACCCGTTTTTTGACACTGACTTTCTTTGATGAAGCATGCTGACTACAAATTATTACAGTTTTTCTTCAGACCAATGTGTGCATAAACATGGTAACTTCTGAGATGGTCAGTGCAAGTTTGGTTGTAGAAGCTCACACTAGGTACTGTCGTGTAGTTCAGATAAAGAGCCTGATGATACAGTACACAGAACACAGTAGGGTGTACTGATTGCTGCTGAGATCAATCCCAGCACATATAACATTTAAGATGTGTACCAGAACTAGTTTAAATGATTCTAAAACCTATGACACATAAGCAAAGACATAAAACTATATTGTTAGTGTCTCAGAGGCTGTATGGAGTAAAGTGAATGATTCACTTCATAATAATACAAAGATCAATAAACTCAGAGACACATTATGTAATACTGCTTATGTCCCTAGACATTATATTGATGACAATATAATTATTCAGACTTTTACAGAGTAATGAAATGTATATTACAGACAGGTTTTGGGTTGGTGGGGGAAGCATGGTACAAAACATTTTTGACAATTCACAGCAAGAATGCAGCTCATTGCCCTCATACTGTAGAAAGCCAAAAGAGTAAACAGTTTAAATATGATTCATATGACATGAAATGGCAGCAAACAGTGGCAATATATCCTTCAAGAAAAAGTAGATACAAGTGTACATGTATCCTACCCCAACTGAAGTAACATAATATGTAAATATAAACACATTCACCAAAGGATTGAGAAAAGTGGATACCAAAATTCTTTCAGACTGTCAGATTTTGATCCACTATTTTTAAATAATCGCCCCTTCCCCCCCCCCCCACTTCAGGTAATGTTTATACCTCACCTTGTTGGTTCATCAAAGAACATGACTGGTGGGTTATTGACAAGCTCCAGGGCAATTGAAAGGCGTTTCCGCTGTCCCCCAGAGAGGTTCATAGTTCGAGTATCACAACACTCCACAATTCCAAGTGTCTCCATGATTTCTTCAACCTGGAATAACATGCAAATTCCTATCTTTACGACCATTTAAATGGTGTTCAACAGCAAAGCTGTGTGTCACTGAATACCTGGAGCAATTCTTTAAATTGCAGAAGTACCTGGACTTGAAGGGCTAATTAATTGCCATAAAATAAAAGACTACCTGGAAAAAGTGAAGATATGCTTATGGGTCATTCACAGTTCTTATTAAAGTACAGAGGGGAACACATTCTTCAGTTGACGCAATGTTGTAAACAGGAAATACAGACCACCATTCTGATGCAGTACCAACAACTGTTGTATTAATTCATGTCTAGCAAACATAAAAGTTACCAAGGCTAATGATAGCTAAAGAGGTGGTTACCTACTTGCAAGCAGTTTTTGTCAAAAGTGTGGGAACAATAACTGTTAGCAGTGTGTTCTACATTAATTATTACAAGTATTCTGTGACCATAAAATTTAAAACAACAGAAATAATGTATATACCTATAAAGGTAAAAATGTCTCTGTGCACATGATGAAAGCATAAGGGAGATGGGAGGTATAGCTCTACAAAATGAAATTCAAAATTAAACGCAACATAAAATCAAAAGAAAAATTTAAAATACACTACATTACAGTACATTCTATAAGTGAATAAATCTGGCACATGTGTGTTTAAGATCAGTGAGAGGAGTAACAGGAATGTGAAGTCACTTTCAGCAGTACAATAAATAACTGATTTATTCTAATACTGTCCTGGAACTGAATAATAAACATTTCTTGAACTGCTACTCTTAATTTAGTTAAGAAATTTATATTTATTGCCACTACCCTGAAGCAATTAAGGTTACTGACCATTTTTTATATAATTATTACCTACTGTTTCATCATGATTTTGTCATGAACATCATTTTCATGATACCTTTTACATTTGTTTTGGACCAGCAAAATGATCAGCCATCTCACCACACAAGTAAAATTCAGATAGTTCAGAAAATGAGTTATGCAATGTGCAGTGCAATTTCTGTCACATACTGGAAATCTGCTGATCAAATCTGTATGCTCTGTCTTGAATGTCCGAAGTTCTTTCACTAAGAGCTGATCCAGATGCTGAATTCAGCTGACCAACTCCATGGAGCAGAGTCCTGCTTGAGAAGCTAATGAGTTCTCAGATGGTCAAGAAGCCCCCATATTTTGTGGGAAATAAAGGTTCATTATTCTGCTGACAAGAGCTCACCACTTGTCTGTGTATGAATCCATTCCATTCCATCATTCTTGTCATTTTAAGATCAATTTTAACAATGAAGCCCAACATATGCCGCAGCCTTCTTGTGGTCTCTTTCTTTCAGGTTTCCCCAACAAAATTTTGTTTGTATTTCTGTTCTTCCCACATGACTACTACATGCCCAATCTATCTCCTCATCCTTTATTTGATTACCCTAATAACATTTTATAAGAAGTACTTGATCATGAAGCTCTTCATTATGCAATTTCTCCAGTCTCGTGTCCCTTTCTCCCTCTTCTGTCCAACAGCACCCTGTTATTGAACACCCTCAGCCTGTGTTCCTCCATCAGTGTGAGAGACCAAGTTTCACACCCATATAAAATAGCAGGCAAAATTCTTTGTCTGTATATTTTATCTCTATCCTTGTAGATAGCAAATGGGAAGACAGAGGGTTCTGACAGCAGATATTCTCTCAATTTAATCTGTTCGTAATTTCTTAATGCAGGCAGTTTTGATTTCTGAGTGCTTTTCCCAAATACCTGAACTTTCTTTATTTTCAAAGGTTTACAAGACTTATCAGCCATTCAAAATTCATATCAATGTCTGTTAAGACTGTGTTCAACAATTTTAAATTTAGAGAAAGGTTAGCAAATCAGAATGATTTTGTAATATGTACAAATGACTGAACCTCAGAGCTTGTGTGTTTCATAGAGGGAGGGGAATAATTCCAATCCACCCTCCCTCCCCCACTGCCAATATATTCCACATGAATTGGAGAGATTCTTAGTATCATCTAAGTAAAATAAAATGGGCATCAGATTTTGGAATTGCAATGTCAGCAGTTGTTGTGAATGCACATCAAAGTTTAATGTTTCCTGTTATTTTCTATGGATATGAAACTTCGACTCTCATTCTGAGAAAAGGAAAGAGAATGATGGTGTCTGAGAACACAGCATTCAGATAAGTATCAGGATTTAAAAGCATACAGCAGGAGACTGGAGAGAACTGCAAAATAAGATGCTTCATAAATAGCAACTTTGCAAATAATATTAGGAGCTCTAAGTCAAGGAGGATGAGAAGGCATGTACAGGACAGGTGAAAAATGCACATAGAATTTGAACATTTGAAGGAAGTGACCACTTGGAATGAAATGGATCTGGAGTAAATAAAGTGTGAGGGTGCTGCTTCGATTCATCTTATTCTGAACTGTGAATAGGAAGCAAGCTTTTGTGGGTACAGTAATGAATCTTTAGGTTCCATAAGCTTTTGTGGCTACTGTAGTGAATCTTTAGGTTCCATACATTTTTGTGGGAACCGTAATGAATCTTTAGGTTCCATAAGCTTTTGTGGGAACAGTAATGAATCTTTAGGTTCTGTAAGCGTTTGTAGGCACACAGTAATAAATCTTTAGGTTCTATAAAAGGTGGAAATTTCTTGACCAGCTAAGCAGCTATAATATTCTCAAGTAGGACTCTGCTCCCTGGAGTTGGTCAGTTGCTCTGCCAATTATTCACTCTTTTATCTATGCAAAATAATATTTACCCCTACATACTCCTAAAAGCAAGATAGAGAGTTTTATGATCTATAGATCTTACTTACAATAATGCGTTTGGCACTACTAGAAGTATGTTTGCCAAGTTTGAGATTAGCTGAGACTGTCATTGCTTCAAGGACAGTGAGATGAGGCATCAGCTGGTCATCCTGCATGATGTAACATGACATCTTCCTGAAATGCCGCAGCTTGCGTTCCTTCCCATTTATAAGCAATGTTCCACTAAGATGTGATGTTCTGTGGAATAGAAAACCACAACATTACAAATCTCCATAATCTGAGTGATACATTTTGACACAGGTTATCCACGCAACTATAAACATAATTGGGTGATCTGAGTAATTCTCAATGGAAAGGACAAGTATTAATTTATTCAAGGAATCTACATTTCTTACAAAGGGCTTCCAACAGACCTAGTGTTGGGCCTGTGCAATAATATTCACATTTTCAGAACTGCCAAAAACCAATGTCCCAGTAAAAATAGTGCTATCTGTTTCTTGGTTCACCTAGACATGTTACAGTCCTAGATCATTCAGTCTCTAAGAAGAAGTAATGTGAACAGTATAAGATATGATGTTTCTCATTGTGTAACTTTCACCATTTTCCTGTTAATTCATCTTCCTTAAGTCTAAGTATTCAGTACAATAATTTTTTAGTGTAAAATATCCTTAATTTCTGTTCTCTCACAGTGAAAAAATAAGTTTTATGTCCATTTCGAGTACTTAATGCAACCACATACTTATACACTTCAGCTTTTAGATTATTGCAGTGAAAGTGTGAAGACTTTACTCACTTGTAGCCAGCCAGTACATTCATGAGAGTGCTCTTTCCAGCTCCTGATGGTCCCATGATTGCAGTCAGCTCTCCTGACCGGACCTGCCCACTTATATTCTTAAGGATAGTTTTGTAACCTGGAACACAAATTGAAGTCCTTTCACTGGTCAGCATTAAGACTGGAAGAAAATAAGACTCCTGTGTTTATGCACCAGGTTTAGAATCTCATCATCAGGTCAACATAAATAAGGAACTTCACTTACTAGCTGCCGTTATTTGTGGACAAATATTCCCCAGTTTACAGTGACACAAAAGGATGAGTTCCAAAGGAAATGACATTGTTGGGTGCATAGTTACTAAGTTACTCGGTAATTAGCAGACTTCATGGAGCAGAGTCCTTCTTGAGAAGCTAACTGTTCCTCTGCTTTTGAAAAAAATATGTTGTGTATTTTGAAACCTCAAGTGACAATACCATGTTCACAAGGGGCCACTACAGGACCTTATACTGAGCCAGAAAAATCCTTTTTTTTTTTTGCAGTGAAATTTTAATGTTGTGCTCTGGCATGTTACTAGCTAAGTACAGTAAATTATTTATACATCCAGCTGCAAACATAATTATTAGTCTTGTCATTGATATGTTTTTATACTCTTTCACTTAATAAGAAGCCTTTAGACATTATAACAAAGTTACATATCCTAATAGAAATTTAAACATTTTTAAATTACCTCGCTTTCTTCCTTCAGAGACAGAGTATGCTATATTTGTGAACTGAATGTCCACTGGAGGCCGTTTCGGAAGTTGGCTCAACTCAATGGGTTTCTTGTGATTAATGGCAGCATTATGGCTGGAAAATCCCATAGATGGCAGTGTACAGCTCTTGTTAGGGACCTTCTTAACCAAATGACCTCCACTGCTGGCTGCATTGGAGGTTGTGACGAGATTCGGACTACTGGAATATGTGCAACACCAACAGTGAATGTGTCTGTCCTGTACAAGTTACACCTGAATAATTGTCACATGGTTGACACAAGACAATGAATGCTTATTCTTAATGGCAAAGCTTCATTGTCTACAGTGCTGCCAACACTATTCTCACTAGTGATACTCATGTTGTCTCCAGCATTAATTTCTGAGAACTCACTCTAATACTTGTGTAAAGAAAACTTCCTAAATTCACATTGTCTCTTATGACCTCTTCAATTTCTGGTAATGTATTTCGTTTCAAAACACGTTATGGGCAAACATAGATAACATCCAGACAGATGCAGTCAGGGATGCCAATTTTAAAAAATGTTAGTTATTTAAAATTCACAGAGATGGTACCTACACACAAATGTAGAATGAGTAAGAAATATGTTGTCAAAATATGTCATTTTAAATGGAATTAGAACATTTAGTTCAACGAAGTGTTTATAATTAAAATATTAAGAAAATTAAAGGAATTCTAATATGTGAAAATAGACTGAGGAACCTGAATGTATCAAACAAACCACACTGCAGATCTGTGGTTTATTCCTAGACACAGAGCAAACTTTGGTAGCAAATGCCAACCCCTTTTTATAAGGATCCTTCTACAAATAGAAGTTGTGTGAAACAGGCACTTGTAGTTCATTTTCAAGTAACTGTCACTTTTTCTGCAGTTTTCTTCACCACAGCATGCTGACAGCTGTGCCATTTCCACAGTCCCCAGCAGATTTTGAATCAAGCATTGCATACAAAAAGTTATTCATCATTACTGAGGCATCCAAACCATATAAATATATCCAGTATACACACAGTTTATTTGGTTATTCCAAAGAAGGGCTTACTGAAGATAATGTAGACTTTGGCCAGTTTACAGTGTTTTGAATGTTCCATTTTATTAGTAGATGCATATATCAAGTACCTGTTATCAAGTATGAATGAAATAGCATAATTTTATCTTTATATGAGATGTACATAAAATTTCTTACTTTAAGAAAAGAGCTTCTAGTTTACTCAAATTATGAATATAAATTTACAATAAATACAGATTTAATTTTTGGAAGTTTTTGCGTGACAAGAAGAAAAATGCATACCACTTGATGCTATTTGTAGGATGCAGGAGTGGAACACTTAACACAAATGCATTAAGAACACAGCTATGGAGGAACTTGGGAAATGCCGAAAATGGTGCAAGGAAGAATTAGTGCAGTCTTGGAGGGCTAAATCTGATGACAAAAATTTCATGACATGTTACTCTGAAATCTTAAGGATTACCATCTTGGGCCATCTGTCTACATGCTGTCATAACCCAGAAGATAGGAAGTTCAAAACTCACCACCTAGGACACCTCAAATTTCACATTTGAGATCAGGCTGTCTAGTTAGAGAAGACAAGCCTTAGGAATATCTCAGATCTAGCTAACACAGAGTCCTACTAAGAAAGAAAAAATATTTTCTCAAAATTGATAGAGGAGATGAAATTCAGTGGGTGATATTTACATGAAAAAAAGTTACAGATGTAGAATTCAGACTGTGGTAGAACACTGGATGTTATGAATATTCTACAGATCATTTATTCATTGCTACAGTGTGGTCACCCCCCGCATCCTACTCAATAGGTACCAGGCCTTTCCCGGGGCTAAAGCAGCCAGGGTGTGGCACTGATTACCCACCGCCAGCTAGCAATGAAGTCAAAGAAAGAGCAAGCTATACCTCTACTCCTCCTCTGGGACTTCATGACCTGTTCTAGGGTGAACTTTTACATTGTGGTCATTTGAAATAGTCAAGTACATGAGATTATTACACCTTAAAAAAAAAGTAGACAGATTGGACTCTACATTCACTTATTCACTGTTGTGAGATTGTCATAATTGGGAATCTTCAATTTGTCTCTAATAGCACAAGTTCCTAGAAGAAATTACTACTTTAACCAGAGACTTTGAAAAGGGCTTACCAGCTGGGACTACTAACACAATACAGTGAAGACCAAGGTAATAAATTCTTCAAACAGAGCTGTGTGCATTGTGGTGTTGTAATTAAAGACATTCAAGAATAGTGGTTATGTGTAATGCAGATTCCACCAATGAATGAAAGAGCAAACAGTTTTAGATGCCTGCCTTCTGGGTTATGATGCCATGTAGATTGCCATATGGACAGTACTGTTTTGGAGCAACTTAACACTTCCATCTTCAGGGTAGTTCAGTTGGACAGAAAGTGACAGAAGCATATAGACATGTAAGAAGACACACTGCTTTGTACTGCTGCTATTTGGCATAATCTTACCTGAACATTATACCATTGTTAAGGCTGTCTGGTAGAGCGTGTGGGGAGAGGCCGTACCGTACAGTTCTCGGATGCAACATGCCACTATGCATTAGGTCCACTGTTCCCACTGTGCCATGATCAACTTTTCCCAAAATACCGTGGCTAGAGTCATATTTCGTTGTAAAATCCACACGAACACTCTTTAAGTCTCCCTCTGCCATTGTGTCATCACACAGGCTGTGTCACACACTGCTACTTTACCTGTAATAGAACATACATTTATTTTAAAAACTCTCCTCCATGTCAAAGAAGAGTCAGTTTTGCCATGTTGTATGTGATGACACAGGATACTTTGAAAATGAAGGCTCCAGTGGCAAATCTGCTTCTTGTCTTCATTCATTAGATTTTCTCTTGGTATACCAAACAGTCTGGCCACTACTTCCCCCAACAAAATTATCACACTGCCAAGCCTGCTGTATGTCAACTTGCAGTCCACGTGAACATTTCAGTTCTACTGTCCGATATAAAGAAGGCAAATCACACATATAGTAGACTTCCTCCTGATAAGTCAAAACAATCCCAGTGAAGATAAGCCCACTATAAAACAGCAGTTAAGCAGCAGAAGAGTTAAAAACAGTTATTTTATACAAGTTGAGCAGATTCAAGAGAAAATAAAACAATGGTTATATATGATTTGGGCAGGAAGCAGCCATAGTGAAGTTTAAGGCATATTATTGTGGCATTCTTCTTCAGTGACTGAGACCAATTGGCAGTCAAGTTAGCAGTACTTGATGTCAACTGAGCATGGAAATGGGAGTGCCAACTATAAACCATCAACCTTCCCATGGTTTGTCAGCTGCAGGTTCATATCCACTAAGTGCAAGGATCGACGGATCTGTTTACATCTATCAGCTACTTGAAGCCAATTTCATATTGTTCATCCCGTGCACTATAAATGATTAACAAATCCTTATAGTACCAACGAACACACAGTTCCACTATTATGTATTTCACTCACAATTAGCTCCTATATCTTTGAGGTGTGTCATCCCCGTTGTGTTAATTCAGTAACAAATCTCATTATGTATTACACATAGTCATAACACAACTATATTTTCAATGAGTAATATACAATTACAATGGGTACAACTACAAGATCTTGTCCCACCACCCCCTACACCCCTCAGATACCCCTCTTATTGTAGTTGCTCGACAAGTCTAAGGACAACCTGATGATGGCCAATACACAGGGTCGAAACATGTAGTTGTACCCATTGTAATTGTATATTAGCTCCTATACGTTTCTGCTTAACCACAATCTGTAATATTGGTATCAGCTCCCTGATGATGGCAGTTAAGCCAAAACATGTACGACCTAGTTAGGAATAAAGTACATAATAGTGGAACCGTGCATTTGTTGGCACTATAAAAATTTGTACAGCCAATATTTAGCCTGCACAGCATATCACATGGTGCAATCCTATTTTTTTAAAGGTGGGTCCAGAGACCGAATTATGGCCACATTAAATACCAAGTGAAAGATATTTCATTACTTGATCGTGGACGATTTAGTAATATCGGTAAAAGTACTACATGGAGTGGAAAAGTGCCACTGTCAAAGGAGGAGTAAATTCTGGATTTTAACATTCGCTTTTGTCTGCCAAAACGTCAAAATGTTACGTGGACTGACGGTGCTCTATCGTGACAACATGAGGGTGTAGTTGCATAACTGCTAGAAACTTTCGGGGGTTGATGCGATGTCAATTGCGGGTAATTTCAAATATGAATATGTTGTCGGAAACGTCACATTCATATCGAAATCGGCCTCGGTATAGGGGTTGGGAGCTAGACAACCTGCGAGCGCTGAATTCTGACGTTGGCGTCCCCCCCCCCCTAGATTTTTCGTTTCGTTTTCATAAATGTTATTAATTGTACATCGTGAGTATCATTTTTAACAGTATTAACAAGAGCTGTTCCAAAGTTGCGGCCACCAGCTGAATTGCAGGCACGCTTCATGTTCAGGTGCACCCTGAAAATCTCTGGCGTGTTCTGTTAGTTCCCCGCGCTGCTAGAATTCTAGCTAACAAATCCCCTTCTGTTTCCACAGGGGTGGAAACAGCAGGGGATTCTTGAGGTGCGCCCAACACGAGAAATACCAATTCCGATTTCGGTACGCCACAGAGTTTCGGGCCACATTTCCCTATCTCAAACTGTAACCCCAAAACTCCTGAAAAGCTTGTAAAATCGAATCCGTTATACCCTGCATATTCCTACACTAACGCCCAAAACTCCCAAGTCTAATAAATTAAAACAATTTTCCATACATAAGGCCAACATTTAAATGTCTGGTTGCTTGAAGGTTGTATAAACGCAGGATTCCTTTGATACGACATAGTGTCTCTCGATTTTAGTTCTAATTGGATATCTGATGCGCTGTGACGCAATACCGCAGCTGCATGGCTCAAGTTTATCAGATAAAATTAGAAACGAAGTAGAGCGCTGGAAACACGGAGAGAATGCGAGCTGTCAGAAGGACAGAGAACACAATGAGCATAACGACACTAACACAGGTGTTCTATGAGATAAGATCTCAGGCTGTCATAACGGTGTGTCCGGTGACAGTGGGTGTCGCACCTGTCACACCGTGCAGCCTACCAGGAGGATGTCACCTGCTGGAGGGGCAAGCTGCTTCTATCTTCAGGGTCGAAATTCGACATCGAAGATGTACAGAGCGTGTTCTTCCGAAACGGTTGTCTCATGAAAGCATACACGATATCAGAGTCCAGAAAACACCACTATCATAGAATGGTGCAACAGCCCCTAGTGGGCCAGGGCCTCCTCATTGCCGAGGCTTCACGATCATATTCGGACACAGTCGGCAGGACTGCTCTGGGCGAGTGATCAACCCGACGCAAGGACCTCTACCTGATAATACACAACACTCACAAGAGAAGAGCATTCATGCCACCCCCTCACCCCCCACGAGGGATTCGAACCCGCAATCCCAGCAATACAGCGACCGCAGGCCCACACCTTAGATCGCATGGCCACTGCGATCGGCAAAGGACGGACTTTTACAGTTTAAAAAGATGTGATCGCAATGCTAATTGACCGTTCAAAATCCAATGCTTACTCTACACACCACAAGGTTAAAAATAATAAAAAAAAAACTCTACCTCTGTCATTCTCACCACACAATGTAATTACCAGTCACCAATGATTCACTGACGATACAGCAATTATTTCCCTACACAGAATTAACTCCGGGCGGGGGGGGGGGGGGGGGGGCTGGGGCGCCAAAACGCTGGACAAGGGCGGGCCGGTGTAG
>Ga0136643_10004272_pt1 | contig 19636 bp, 13 predicted proteins | sample TergutLab28metaG_FD_96883 | JGI IMG/M metagenome (GOLD analysis project Ga0136643, IMG submission 96883) | Labiotermes labralis P1 segment gut microbial communities from Petit-Saut dam, French Guiana - Lab288 P1 (version 3) (version 3) | ecosystem: Host-associated > Arthropoda: Insects >...
CATTATCTCCGTAACCGTTCAACTTTGGATATAGGTGTTTTGGGTTATATCGGTATACTTTAACATAAGGAACACTCTCCCGAAGTCTGGCACATTCCTCCTGGGACACCCTGTGTATATATATATATATATATATATATACAATGTGAAATTGTTACAGGAAATTGTAACAGTATCCCCAAACACCTACAGGGGCAATGCCCCCTGTCTCCACTCTAGGCAGCCTTTTACTAAAGGGCTCTCTATCTCTTTGGTAACCAGGCTAACAGCTTCATTGACTGTGCAGCTATTTTTGTTGCTACATCCCTCTGAAAATTACCAATGTCAGTCATTGCTTGCTTTAAATGGAATTTGCATACACTTGCCACTGTATCAGCAGTAAATTTTATCTCTACACTTCATACAGTCATACCACAAGCATGTTGCTGGACATACCATTTCATCACAACTTTATCTAAACTTCTTGTTTTTCGCTGGCTTCGTATTTTTACTTGGGTCACCTTCCCCATAGTGGCTAGTGCCTTGTATATTAAAAGATACTTAAATGTTTCTGATGATGTGAATTTGTTTTCATAATGTCAGACATGGTTTGCTTGTTTGCTAGTATATATGACTGCATCACTTATATAAAATTCTAGCTTTTTCTTTATACTTATATGCAAATCACATCTCCTGTCCCCAAAGGCAGCAGGTATGATTAACTCATATAAAATGAAATTTTCTTTTTGAAAAATAATGTCGACAAATTTTATGACAATGAATGGTAACAAATTTCTAATTTTTCTCACAACATGTGTTTACTGGAATTTTTGATCTCTAGTGGACTGATGCAGTAAATCTAGTCCCAGAATTCGGTCTGTTAAATCTCAGATCCTCCTAGATAGGTGTCAAGGGCCTACTGTGCTTTCATTTTTAAACATTAACTATATGGCCATCATATGATGCATAAACATAATAATAATAATAATAATGAGCAATCTGTGCCCGTTTTCATGACACTAGCCTCACAATCAATCATTACTCTTGTTTGGTATGTACAATAGGTAGCCCTTGTTTTCATCACCTCTAATTCCATCTCCCTTGCTGCTGCCATCTGGTGCTAATATCAATCACATTCTCAAAATTATACACTTATCCACAGTACAAAGGTAAAAAAAATTATGGAAATAATGCACTTATACCACTATTTATGATGTTCAACACTCATCAACAACACACCTGTTAAATACAATCTGCATTTTGGTATCACCAAGCTGAAGTATCATCACTTAAATATGAATATTTTTATTGTGCCTTTCAACCTGTACACAGGACAGACTAAGAGATTTCTCCATCATCACAGTAAAATACAGAACTGAACCCTTTGACACCTAATGTCAACTATAGTGGTCATACCACACCGCTAACCTCTAAAGTTGCATATTCAACAAATATAGGTACCGAATATTTTAAACATGGTATATACTCTCAATTTTTTCTCTTCAAAATGCAGTTTGTTTCATAATTCTAACATATTTGGTTCCTGTATTATTCACATTTTATATACAGGTTGTGCTAAAATTAAAAAAAAATAATTCTGGCACCAAAAGGTTAAGGAAAACTGACTGGCTATCACGGATATTGATGTTTATTTCATTCAAGATAGTTTTAAAATTAATGGGTCTTATGACTTACGAACACTGTTTGTGCCAACAGTTTAAAAAAAACAAAGAACATGTGGTAAAGTTTCTCTGTCGGATTTTTATTTCAATGACCTAACAGTTCATCTATTGAAATACAGTCATCTGTACAAGATATGGTACCCCCACTAATACAATTCTGGGGAAAAACATTGACCCAAATTCTGATCACTCCAACTTACGTCAGCCAACTCTTTTTCCAGTGACTCTATACCTTGATCTTCATCTTCAGCCTCTAATCTGTAAAATAAACGCACATTTATATGAAAATAAAATCAATCATAAATGGGTTTCTCGGTTTAGATTATGTTTTGGATTCTAACTTCCAATCATTTGAACCAAAAAACAAATCTCGCCTATTAATGTATCAATGTAAAAATACTAACACAAACATGGACAGACTTTAAACTTTTATACAAATATGGAAGTGCTTTATTATTGTACATTCACTCAGCAATTAATGTAACTATGACACACACACACAAACTAATGACAATGTTACAAAAGTTTGTCATCTGTGTTTTGCTCTACCTATCTTAAATGAATGTTAACCAGCTGTGATGAAATACATTATTTCACAACACTTAGGGAATTCTTTGTAAAGTAGAGAAGACTGGAATTTTATTACATACATATGGAGATACATATGCCAACAGCCTGTATCATATGGCAGTGTTTCTGTCTGGGTACAATGTGTCCTACCTGTGTGATTTAATGGTCAGGTGGGTGGGATATGAGATTTTGAAACTAAGATCCATCCAAAATGATTTGTTTACAGAATACTTAAATTTATATTATTGCAGGCATATGTTCCTCAAAAAAAGAAAAAACTTTATGTTCATCATAGTTAGATTACAGTTTTTTTTGACACAGTGCAACTGGCGAGACACAAGATGGGAACTTCTGTTCTTAAACTATATACTAAGACACTGCTGCAGTAGTATCACATTACATCTGTATTCAGGAAATACACTAATAGTCACAATTCAGACTGTGTATCTTGATCAACTCTCCACCATGGAGTTAATTACAAAAAGTACTTGTATTTTAGTTTCATATTGCTTTCAAACTGGGTGTCAGATTTCCTAAACACCTGGATGCATAGTTCAACACATCATTTAGTGAAGAAGTGCAAAATTTTAAAAAGTGAGCCCCATCACTCATTCTGAATTTATTTTTGTTTTAATTAATACCATTACCAGGTTTGTGAGAAGCTACTAGTTACTGCTATCAGACAGACAATATTTTTAACATATTCATAACTGTAACCTCTCCAGAAACTGGTTATAATCATTCCATTCATCCTCTGTAAGCTTCAGCTGCTGATCCATAAGGTCCAGTAGTGCATCAGTGCATTCTTCACACAGGGGATGGTCCACTTGTGAGTTGCCTGATAGGATGTCGAATAAACTTGCAGTCACCCTCATGTGATGACTTAAGCTCTCTGTTTCACCTTCATCACCAACTAGCATGAAACCATTTGCACCATTTCCAGACTCAGTCAAACGGAAAGGAGGGATGTAACGGTCCAAGCTGCCAGCCTGTGACTCTAAGTCAACTTCTGGTGCTGCATGAATTGGAACTGTAAGAATGTGAAATAAACATTCATATATTTGTCCATTCAATTATACAAGTATCCCATACCAACTAATGAGGTTAGAGAGGGCTGAATGAAATAACACAGTTGCCAACAGGAATGCAGGAAAATCATTCAAGACTACCCTGGGTAGTTGGACTTCAGCTGGGTTCCATACCATATACTTTCTGAAGGCAAATCAAGCTTATATTGCTGCAACCCATTGCTGTCTTCCACTGGACATAAAAGCATTTCATTTAAGCATGGTTTTTGTTGAATGGTAGGATGACAATGAATAATTAGGATAAAGAAAGAAGCTGTCATTGTCTATTTCATCATAATATCGTGGCATTTGTCAGGAGGAAATGATGGAAACAATGAAGTCTCAATGAGGACAGTTGGTGCTGCAAATGAGATCTGACGTTGGCACCTCCCAAATATAAGCCAGTAATGGTACTGCTTCATACTAGTCCTACATTTTGAAGTATATACTGTTACTAAATCATGGTAAAGGATTCCTAGGATTATAAGTAATGTGGTAAAATGAGAAAAGCCCTGAATGATAGTATGATATTTTAATATCATGTGTAATCATACTGAAACGTAACTGCAGTTACACTGTGATATACAGCAGAAATATTTAATTCTGTGCATATCATGACATAAGGTATAACTGTTGCACAACTCAAATACTTTAGCTTTTATCTCTAAGTTATGTTCACAGCATACAACAATACTAATAGATGCTTTAGGCATATGATAGGTGTAGCAATTATGAGGTGCAAAGAGAAAAATATGTAAAGAATGATACAATACTGTTCTCCAATTTTTATGCACCACTGTACACCAAACATCATATTTGAGTTTACTGTATACTTTCAGATTGTGATGAGTATTTATTTTACTAAACTGCATGCAAATTAAATATTTTGAAAACAAACACATTCCTTACCCTAATCCACAAAAAACTGTATTTTTAAAAACGCTTCAAATGTAGAAAACAGTCAATTATGAAGCTGCTAGTATGTGAATAATGGCAATCCAGACAGTTCAATCCATACAGCTAACAGACAATGCGATGGCAAATGAAGAAACATGGTTCACTTCCTTGCAAGATTTTTCTGTTCTAAACAGCATCCAGTGAAATTTAGTGCCAAAGCAGCCTCCTGTTCAATGGGCACCTGGGAATTTATTGCCGAGAGTAAATCAGCCAAGGTATAAAGCTCACAACTCACCTCCATCTGGTGTTGAGATTATGAGTATGTGTCATTTTACCTCTACTTCCCCATGTGTTTAGGCATGGTGCTTAATTAAGCACAAGAACATGAATACTAGGTGTTCATAAGTCGTTACTCTTACAGGTAGCTTATGTAATTCTCTCTATAATCTTCATTCCAGTATCTGCTGTCAGTAACACATTAATATGGAACAGACACCCCACTTACTAATCTTTCAAAATTACCTTTTTATTAATCTTCATTCAATAACACCTATAAATAATATTATTTCTTATGCAAAGCAAACTATTTTAATGACAATGGTAATGTAACTATAATATACACCTTCATGGGTGTGATCAATATTTCTTGCATTTTATACAAGACCATATAAAATCTATCTATCAAATTCAAGTCAAGGTACCCAAGACCCATAAAAAAAGCTCAAAACACTGTACGCCACTGTTAGGTTTTGAGGTCTAATTTTAGTGACAGAAAATTTATGGTAGCCAATATACATTTATTATACAAACTGTATTCTAGCAAAGCTAGCCTTTCATATTACCAACAGGGCTTCAGGTTTAATTCTATTGACAAACTAAAGAACAACATACTGCACCCAAGGATAGGGTGTGAGGTTTCATTTTAGTGCCAGGTACACAAGCCACATGTAAAAACAAACAATTTACTTTACCAAGAGTTGGCTTTATAGTTAATTTTTGTCACAGCAATGTAAGCTGAACACAACAGAAAAATCTCACTGGTAGGCTCTGAGGTTTCATTTAAGTGACAGGTATCCAAGATGCTTAAAAACAACAAGTAATCCATAATGGTTCAGGTGTGGTAAATGATCCCCCAGCATACATATCAAACATAATCTGTATTCTGGTATAGTTGGTCTTGCATGTTAGGATGGTTTTATAGCAGGGATGCCAAAATTTTCAAAACTTCTAGAAATGACCTCAGTAGGTGCCAGATGGGTGAAGCAAGTTCCATACTGAGGACCCACAAATATAAAATGCCACCATATACAATTCAGTTGCACAGGTGACATGGCACCCTGGATTTGGGCACTTGGGGCTTTAAGATTGTGAATAAGGAAATGCGTTACTATGGCTAAACTCATCAGATACTTTGCTTTATTATCTTGGCAACCATCATGTACTTATATGGTGGTAACTGTCATTCAACAGGTTACCATTACTTCCAATGTTAATTCCATGCCATCAATTCAGGTATCATGTCATGGTTATACTAAGATCTATCATAAATGCTGCTGTTATACCACTAACAGTCATATGAAACGTTAGTATGAGATTTAAAACAGTTCTACATTACTTGGTAAATAAGAGGGGCTCAAATTCTGTAGTACACTTGTATTTTATGTTTGTTCACTTTATTTGTATGCTAAATTTCATATTATAAATCAGAAGACATTAATTACACAAACATTTTGAAACCAGGAATATTATACTGGAGGTTATTGGCAATCCTTCAACGGATTATTTTAGGCTAGTCCCTAAAATACAGACAGAACAGCCTCACACAACCCATCCAAATAATGTAATATTGAGCCTTCCTACCACGTAAATTAGTAAAACTTATGTGTGACAAGACGCATGCCTATATTTACGCATTTCACATGCTGTCACTTTCCGCAGCCGCAACTTACGTGACAATTCGGCGAGTGTGTGTTCACCCAACTTTCCAAATGTCGAGTCGAGTTTCAGCGGTTGAAGACATCGCTGACATACGAATGAAACACTCGTCTTAGGTTCAACCATTTTAGAGAACACAAATAATTCTCATTATCAAGCTTGGGTATTTTTATATAGCACTTCTTTCTTTCAGACTCTAAGGTCTCTATTCTTACTTATAAGCGACTGACACTAATTAGCTTGCGTTAAAAATCGTAACAACATGACGGCGAACTACTTGCAACAACCTCTTCTAACAACACAGCAGACGACCAACAAGTGCTACGACTGGGCTATCGTAGTCTGACTCACCGATTATACTTTCTTCGTAACTGGTCAGGGATGTCACACATGAAACTACAAATATCCCTCATCTCGTTGTTCATTAGAGGACAGAAAACGTGATCCACTGACGCATACGGGTTGCACAATCTTAACATGCCAATCACGCAAGGACAACTGAATTTTTGCTGCGAACATTTAACTGGACAGTACGCAGACACAAGTGACGAATCTGCCATACCTGGAAGTGGCTAACGTATGAAAGCTAAGACTTTTCCCCTTCTCAGTTTTTCATACTTGAATTTTTCCGAGAATATTTACATAACATTTCTTTGTGCTACCCCCTCACCCCTTCCTTAAAATTGTCTCACAAATTACAAATATTACAGTATATTCGCTTATCTGTTTCTTTGACGTTCCATTAATAGCGTAATTTTAATGCTCAAGGCAGGTAATATACGTATTACATATTCTGAGTGTGAATTTGTAGCCATAGGTATCCAGCACGCAATGCGCATGCGCCATATTGTTATCTGTAGATTACACAGCACTACAATATTTTTCCACGTTATCTCATAAGCGGCACCATTTTCGAGAGAAAAAAGTTACTGATCATAAAATGTGGGTTGAGGTTTTCTCTACAACTTTTTTCATGAAGATATCAGCGACATATCAAATATGTATATTAATCTCCATGTAAAGTCTCCGTTATTCTTGTCCGATTGTACTGGAACTTGAATATTTCGACAGATTTTTGAAAAACATTTGTATATCAGATTTCAAAAAAATTCGCCCCGTGGCAGCCGAGTTGTTGCATGCTGACGGACAGATATGACGAAGCTAATAGTCGCTTTCCGAAATTTTACGAAAGTGCCGTTAACCTTTATCCTGCTAACGTGGAGAAATGGTGAGGTTCTGATATCGCCAGCACATGGCATATGTAATTTAATTCGGCGTTTAAAGGGTTAAAGGCACGGTTTTGTCAATGCCACGAAGGGCAAGTTCTTATTGATATTAGAACGACGTAGTACTGACAGTTTCTGTATCCAGTGGTTACATACCAATGATGGATCAACAAATACAAATCAATGAATGAAGGCATATAGGAACAGTGAAGGTATAGCTCCCTTCATTCTTAACCACAACACAAGATGGAGGTGAGTGGTTAACTTCAATACCTCAGCTCAAAGGGACACCCAGTACTCCTGTTTTGACAGAAATCCGACGGACAAGAGCAAAACATCTCCTCCATTGGAACGCCGAGAACAGGCATGAAAACATCTTCATGAGGAAATTTTCACCATCGAGGAGCAGTATAACAACCAGTACAACAAGATTTATGCTCAAACGTCCCTTGAGGTGCATTCTGAGGGTGCAGGAGGCCATCACCCTTCCTTCATCATGGTTTGGTGGGGGGAGGGGGTCCCACCAGGAGCGACACCTCTTCATTTTTGCGAGAAAGGTGTGAAAACTGGTACCCGAGTGTATCAAGAGTATGTGCTGCAAGGAGGTGTGAAAACTCTTAACACGACTGTCTTCAATGGTCAGAAAGGGGTCTTCCAGCAGAACTCAGCTCATGCCCACTAGGCTAAGACAACTCAGAAGTGGCTGCAGGGAGTATTCCAGCCTTTATCAGAACCGAGGATTGGCCCTCGGGAAGTCCAGACCTCAACCCCCTGGACTGTTTTGGAAGACACGGCTTGCCGAAAGCACCACAAAAACCTGGACAGCTTTAAGAGATCCCTCGTGAAAGCAGCAGCAGAGATCCCCCTCGAGATGGTGCGTGCCACGATAGCAGAGTGGCTGGAGTGTATCAAGACTTGTGTCAGGGCAGAGGGCAGCCATTTTGAGTGACATTATTATAAATAAAAACTTAAAACGATTGCTAATAAATTATTTGGCTCAAAAAGTGGATGTTCTGTTTCATTTTCCTCCTAGGTCACAATATACTTGGGACAGAACTTATGGCAGGACTGTGTTAGTGCCTTGTAATAAAGAAATAGGCAACCAAACACCTACAACATGAAAACAGAATTAACGAGCGTGCTTCAAGTAATCACATTCTCCTTGAAATCTGAAGTACAGTCATAAAAGTGGAGACAGATTTTTGCAATTATCCTTTAAAAGTGGATATTTCTCAATTTGTGGATAGAACTCCATCAGAGTCACTTTAAACAAGTTGTCAACACATGCCACCACATTCCATAAATGCAGAGCGAAAATTTTAAGCAGAGTAACTGCTGAAAGAGAAAGTCATACCTGCAAAATCATAACTTGGCATATGCCAGTATGGGTACTTTCAATTAGTTCCCTGATCATGAAGGAATGTTACCTCCCTCAGGTGAGTTGCCTGATATCGTGTCACATTATAAACCAAACTTCATTAATGGACTTTAATTTTAAATTAAGTTTTGAATTATGGGAAGACATTTTTGAGGGGAATGACGTAAATAAGATATTTAACTATTGTTAAATCAATATATAAGACTATTTTATAGTAAATTTCCAATAAAAAAAAAAGAGGAAGAAAAATAGAGACTCTAGATGGATAACATCTTCAATCAAAATATTCAATGATCTTAAAACAGATTATTATCTACTTAACAAACGATATAATAACCAAATACTAAATGATCGCTACAAATATTTTTACCAAACTCTTACAAAAAAAACACCCAAAGAGGATACTAAAAGATTTTACTTCAACACACAAATCACTATTTCAAGAAATAAAATAAAAACAACATGGAATATTGTTAACTCTTTGACTGGGAAGAAATCATCACAAGATGAAATTCATATCCTAAATATATATGCTAATGTAACTAGTGATTAGCAAATTATATCTCATTCCTGTAATGAACGCATATCATCTGTTTCTGAAATAATGTATAATGAAGTGCACAATAAATTGCATATTGATACTCATCATCCTATGTATTATGAATTCAACAGTTTTACAAAACTTATATAGAATACTAATATGATATTTACAACTCATATAGAAATTGAAAATATTATAAAATCCTTCAATTGTTCCAGTGCTTTCGGATACAATGTGATTCCTAACAAGATCTTAAAGGCATGTGCAAAAAACAATTAGCTCATCCTTAGCATACGTATATGTAATCGATCCTTAGTCACAGGAATATTTCTATCATGACTAAAATTCTGAATTGTCAAACCCATTTCTAAGACACGGAACAAAAGTTTTATGTCCAATTACAGACCAATATCACTTGACCCTAATTTTTTTAAAATTTTTGAAGACCTATGTAGGTTAAATTCCTCGACAGAAAAGACTACATTTAATCTATTAAGTGAAATCTATGATGCCTTAAAAGAATAACTGTAAGGGGCATATTTTGTGACCTAAAAAAGGGCCTTTGATTGTGTAGATCATGGACTTCTATTATCTAAACTTTAATTCCATGGCATATGAGGTGAATTCTTAAGCCTAATTAAAACTTGGAGGGCAGATATAAGAAAAGTACAAGTTAATGTAAAAAATCAACTGAACATAACATCCACTAAACGGAGAAGAGTTTCTTATGGTGTTTCACAGGGTTCAATTCTAGGCCCTTTCTGTTTCTTATCTATATCAATGATCTTCCATTAATACTACAAGGGTATTCCTTCCCTGTTCTTTTTGCAGATGATACGAGTGTTGTTATAACTGATACTAATATTACAAATTTTCTGAGTAACAGCAAAGAGATATTTTCACCATTAAATAAATGGTTTCTGCATATGTATTATTCTTAAATTATGATAACACTCACTCTTTACATTTTAGAACAAAAAATTCACTTATTTTAGATATGAAATTATAATATAATAATAAATTTGTAGATACAATGTTAGACACCAAATTTCTTGGAATAATAATGGATAGTACCTTGCAATGGAAAGCTCACATAGATTCACTTCTAACAAAAATCAATGCTGTATGTTACACCCCAAGAACCCTAAAACCAATCATGTCACACACAATGTGGATTAGTTATGGTTTATTTTTCTTATTTCCACTTGATTATGTCTTATGGCATAATTTTTTGGGGTGCTTCACCTTTAGATTACACACACACACACATTGCCCCCCCCCCCCCCAAAAAAAAAAAAAACCCTCCAAACTTTTTCACAATTATGTTTTGTTTGTAATAATATGGAACGATATATACAAAACTTGGACATTCATGGTAGAAATACTACATATGATTCTGACTTCCAATATCCCACATCAAATTTAGCACCTTATCATCACAGCACTTATTTCATGGGTTTAAAAGTCTTAATAGTTTACCATCCTATATACAGGATAAAATTCAGGATATTAAATTTGCAAGAAGTCATCCCATTGTGTAAAGATTCAATATAACCACTTTTTATTATGTGATTCAGTCAACACAACCATATAAATTAATGGCATAGGTTACAGCGACATGTTTCTACTCATAAATTCATCATCAGACTAAGCTAAGAACCACAGAGTTTTTACAATGTGGCTGTGTGCATTTGGGATCCCAGATGGCTTACAATGTGTGTTGCAATTGGCAACTGTATATACTGATCAATAAGTAATACACTATGCACCTATCTTTAGAATTAGGGGTTCTAAGCATGTAATGTGTGTTGGTGTGTTACTTTAGGTTGTGGTTCCCTGATTAGATTCCTGGTTACTCTGTTCATTGTGGATGTATTAGTAGCTGGTTCCTTCTGTATTTAGATTTCGGGGGGTGGGTAGGTGGGTGTGTCCACTTGTTCCTTTTTATGGTCTGTTACTCTTTTCTTACATCCTGTCTAGTTCTGTAATTGTGGAATCAGATTTGTTATGTCTTGTACTAATTTTGAGCACTGTAGCATGCGTAGCTGTATAAAGTTTCATTACTTACGGTTTTCTTCTTTTTGTGTGGTGGCTGCTGGCTTTTTTCTTGCAGTAGTGAACAGGCTTCTGTCCCTGTGTAACTCTGACTTCCTGCAGGGGTGAATGGCTTCCCACAACTGATTTCTTCTAGATACTCGGCTGTGATGGAGCCAAGCGCCCCTTGTAAGGGTCTTCTTTCATTGTGGTTTTGAATATTGCGTTTTCTTTGGCTGTTAGTCTGTCACTGACTTGGTTACCAGCCTTAGTTTCTTGGTAAATGTGGAAGCATTCAAGTGTGTCCATCAATTTGCCTTTCTTGGTTATGTGGATGACCTCCATTATAACCTCCATTGGGCCAATGGCATGTTTGTTATCTATGAGGTGTTGGGCGAATTTTGACTTGTTGTTTTTGTATTTGAAGTCCCATAGGTGCTCTTGGAAACTGACTTTAAACGGTCAGCCTGTCTGTCCTTGCAGTTAGGGCATGTTAACTGGTATACACCGCTTCTGTCATATTTGTTTTGGGGGGCTTCTTGTTTTAAGGCCAGGTATTTTTCAATTGTATTATAAGTAGTAAATGCAATTTTTATATTAGTGTCTTTGAACAATTTTGTAATAAACCTAGTCTCTTTACCAACATATGTAAATTTTGCCAATTTTTTATCTGATTGTTTTGTTTTTGTTCTTTCTCTTTGTTAGACTTCTTAAATGAGGAAGCATCATATCTGTTTTGAGTAAAATCTGCCATATGTTGTCCCTCTCCTTCTGTCGGCCTTCAGGGGTCAGCTTGTACATTTTCATTCTACTGCAGTAGTATCTGATTGCTGCTGTTTTATGTTTCCAGGGGTGGCATGAGTCATTTGGTATTATGATGTTGGTAGCTGTAGGTTTCCTATAAATTTCAGGATATTAAAGATTTCAAATGATTAATAAAGAACTTTCTTTACTGTAACACCTTATATACAGTACAGGAATATTTTAATTACAATAAAAAAACACATTATGAAGATTTTTAACACATCCTATATTGTGTCTGTCACAGAACTCTTCTGCTTCTGTTTCCTTAATCATTATTTTAATTGTTTGTTTTTATGTTTTTTATTATTATATTTACTATTCTAGTACATGTCACTGATGTATATTGACAAAAGCTCTTGGCTATGCATGTAAAAAAATTGTGTATACTTGACTAATTCCATATCCTATGGTGCTGTGATTGTACCCTTTTAGGATTGCTGGTATATGAAATAAATGATGATGATTATGATGATGACATTAACTGCAGTTGAACATGAGATGCTCAACCAGTTGTGTGTTGTGTCTTCTATACAGAAGAATAGTGTACGTGAGAAATGTTTTCTGTTGAACACACAGTTTTGCAATGACTAATGTACAGCCAACAGTGCATGTCAAAGAACAATAAACAGATGAGCAGAAAATTTTTGAAGCTTTGGTTCAGTGCTGGACAAAAATACAAGATGAAAAATTGTATTCTCCTCAGATCAGGCACCATTTATGTGAAGAAAGAACATGAAAAGCCAAGTTACCAGATGATGGGGTTTTGAAAATCCCCACACAATTCATGATGTTTCTCTTACATGACCTTAAATGCACAGTGTGTGTGCAAAAAAAATAGGGCCTGTGCTTTTCAGAGAAACAAGTTCCAATCATTATGTTAAATTAATCTCAATGCCACTATTTAGGGAAGTCACTTAAGAAGACAAACTGTAGGGCAATCCACTTCAATTGGAACAATTGCAAGGCAATTATTGAAGTGAGACTGCTTACATATATTTCAAGGCAAAAGCTCCACTGTGTGTGAGGAACATTTTCAGAACTTGCAAGGTCCACTTAGGAGCTAATGGTTGGTGCTCTGAGACCCTTCTATGAAATATGATTACGCTGAACTGTGGTGGAAAAATGGACTGAAACTCCCTGGCAGATGCAGGATTTGATTTGAAAGGCTCGTGCCACAGTTGCTGCGCTGTGGGAAAAGATTAAAGATGCACTTGGCACAAAAGATTACATCATTGCTGAAGAACCAAGTCAATAATGCTGCATGACAGGAGTTATGGTGAAACTAATATCCATCACTCTGAAAGTCGTAAATGTCCCTATTTACATCATACAGGAAAATAAATGAATTTCTCAGAGTTGTTTTTCACTTGTAAATTACCAATATGCTGATAGTTAAGAATATAATTGCCTTGCACATTACAAAGAACATTTATTTTGGAAAAACCACAGCAAGCCAAAAATAAGCCCACCAGGACTCAATACTGTGCCTTTATCCACATACTTCTTGGCTTCTGGAACAGTCATTTCTACTACCTCAATAAATTCACCTTCTTCTACATTTCCACCTCCTGAAAAATTCATAGGAAATGTTTCAGCTACATTTGTAGATATTACAAACAATACATAATAAAGAGACAACTTCTCCCCTCTTACTTACCCTTTCCTATTTTCATGTTATCAGTCACCTCCGCATAGAAGATTGTTTGATTGTCTCCACATACTCCTATTCCTGACCTGTAAAAACACAAGTTGTTTAGTGACAGTTTCCCACTGATCAGTACAAATGAAACTACTACACAGCTAACTAAATACAAAATTGACAAGTCGTGTTTGAAAGCAGTTATTCACATAATTCATACCTAAACTGCATGGAAGAAAGTGTTGCACGAATTAAATCTGACGAAGCTGAAATTTAATTAGTTTTTCTAAGTTTAATGTAGAATACTGAACAAAATATTAAAATAGGTCTTGGTTTCAGAGAACCGAGCTTCCTCAGATGATGATGATGACGATGTGCAGAAAGCTAGCATCACGTACCTATATGAAATAATTCTCTCCAGATTTGAGACTGGAACATCATAACCACACTCCTCCAGTACCTCAATTTTTGCTACTTCTTCAAGAGGTAAGTCTTTGTCTACAATACCAGCACACAGTTCAAGGGTAATTCCAATTTCTGGCAGATATTTACTTGTATCAATTGTCCTCTCTCGATCACATTCAGGAATGCTGGCAAAGTACACAGCTATGGACATAAAACAGAGCAGCAGTCAAGCTGCATTTTGCACAAGTACTGCATCATCTTTAATATTATGCTTTTTAACATACCTGGTCGAAACTGTTTTACAAATATCAGTACTTTTCTTGTGGTGTTGTAAATTATAACAGAAACACTGGAAAGGAAACAGTAATTATTAACTGATTCAAGATGTTATCTATATCAGCATTTCTCAGCCCTTTGTGATCACAGGCCAGTAAACAAGCAGGATATTGTCTAAGGACTGGTACCATATCTGTCTCACACTGAACAGGACAAAATTTGCAGATGCAATTATCATCAGCACACCAAAGTATGTTTGCTTGCAATATAGTGCTTTATGTGCTATTCAAATCATGCTATGTACCAATCACCCACATCAAACATTCCCAATTAAGAATTATGCATGGCAGCTTATGAAAGAATTAAAATTGTCAGAAATTTAATGTTAATGAATAACAGAAAGTATTAAGTACCTTGTCTAGAAGAATTCTGTGCACAAAAATTCAGTACTGTTTAACGCAAACTATTTAGTCATCACGAGGATACAAAAACGAAACAAAAGTGCTAGTTGTAAAAGTATATTTTTTCCCCTCAGCTGTGGTAAAATATGTGCAACAGCATAATGCTAGCCACAGCCTGTAGACTGATAACAGCTGATTTTGATAGACTGCTGGTTGACAAACAATGATCTATATGCATATAAGATCTAAAGCATTCAATGTCAACTAAAATGAAGGAAGACTTCTTGGTCTACCAGCTATGTCAAGTGTCCAGTTTTTCAAAAACCAAAACCAGAACACTTATTAACATTTAAGTGCTGGTGGTGGTGGTGAGAGGGGTGTAGAAGGCAAAACTTCTGATTCATTACACAATAATGGATACAGAATAATCTTTAGGCGAGACATATAGATAGAGAATAATTTATTGTATTACTATAGCTCAAACAACACCAACACCAGCACCAGCACCAGCACCAACACCACCATCCCCACCCCCCACTGGCGGTGGCGGCAGCAGCAGCAACATAGGGATAGGCTGAATCCCACCAATCTAGGATAGGTGAAGGTTTCCCACCATACATGCTGAAAAGTGTGATTAAGTCAACAACATGTAAAAGTACAAAATGGTAAGAAATGTGTCGTATATAACACGGGAAGTGTTAGGCCTCAAAATGCTCATTTTTAAGTTCCATAACACTTTTTTTTTAATTCATAAAAGATATTCTGTACACAACATGGGAAGTGTTAGGACTCAAAATGCTCCTTTTGAAATTCCACAATACAAATTTATAAAAATAAATATCAGTTCAACATGCTCTATGAATGTCTATACCCATATTTGTGTACAAACAAATAAACACAGTATATGTTTTGAAGCTTTCACAGTGACAAATTTCAATAAAATCCTCTCAGGCTTACAAATGTGTCAAGTTGTTCAAATCAACCGTCAATTCAAAACAACTTTTTCTCCACCATCAGGACCCTGTTGATGGAGCCAAATTTGGTCTCTGAAATTTAAGTTGATTTGAACAACTTTATGTGGCTGTCAGCCTGAGAGAATATGGTAAAAATAAACATACTTCCATTCAAAAGCACACTAAAGAAAAAGTACTGCTGTTACAAAGTTGAATAATATGGTTACAAGAGGAGCTCTCGATAGAACTCATAAACTCTGATGTCATACTGCAGACTTATAATCAAAAAGAACTTCTTCATTTATGTTCTTCTAGAAGGTAAAGTAAAGTAAACAAGATGGGTAATGTACATACAACATAACACCATGGTGCATCCACATAATGTTTATACCCCTCAGCTATCGTAACAGCCTGATACTCTTTTTCTCGAAAAGAGCACTTTTATGGTTATTTAACGTTGCTGGCAATGATAAAACATTATTATGCCTTCATGTAAAGTGTCCAACAATTTTACCTCATTTCAACCAAATCTGGAGTTTCTTGAAAGATTTTCGTGAAGTCCCCATTATCAAATTTAATGGAAATCTATCCAATGGGAGCTGCGCTAGTACACGTGGGCAGATAGATGGACCCGACAAGGCTAACAGGCACTATTGTCACTATGCAAATGTGCCTAAAAATACTAACTTAATGATAGCACCATGTTGTCTGTCTGTACATGCACTCTGGCCATTTATTAACAGACTGATTAATAATCACAAAACTTGGTACAAACTTTATGCAACACAGCACAGGCCAGAAGAGGTCAATAAACCACCCATTGTCTTGACAACTTTTTGGTGACGATACTGTAATAAATTTTCACAGTCTTCCAAGTAAGAAGCAGTACTTCTAAAACTCACGTGCATATTTTTTTATTCCAATTGTTAAAGAGAGGAAAAGGAAAAAAGAAAGAAAAATGCACATGCAGACGGGACAACATTAGCTTTCTAGGCAGATTGCTAACATTCTTTTCAGGAGCATCGGCCTTCCCACTTGCTATCCCAGAATATAAAGATAAAATGTACATTTTCGTACAATTTTGCACATTGCTTCACATAAGTGTGCAAATTGGTTTCTCACACTAAGAGAAGGATATATGCTGATGGTGTTCCAGGATGGGGTACTAAGGAAAATATTTGGGCCTAAGAAGGAGAAGGTAGGAGGGAAATGGAGGAGACTAAAGTGAGGAGCTTCATGATTTGTACCTTTACCAACTAATATTCTGGCTATCAAATCAAGAAGAATGAGAAGGGCATGGCATGTGGCATGTATAGGGGAAAGGACTTGAGCATACATGGGTATGGTGGGGAAACTGAGGGAAAGAGGCCACCTGGAAGAAATGGAGGTGGAGGGGAAGAAAATATAAAATTGGATGTTCGAGAAATGGAATTGAGAGCACATAGACTGGATTGATCTGGCTGAGGACACAGACATGTAGGAGGCTCAAGTGCATGTGGTAAACCTTTGGATTCCATGAGATATGGGGTATTTCTCGACCAGCTGAGGAACTATCAGCTCTTCAAGAAGGACTCTAATTCATGGAATTATTTAGTTATAAAAGAAAAGTGGTGAGAATGTGTACTCTGCATTTCTACTTCCTTATGCCTTAAAGGCTTAAGTGTCAGATGCTGAAATAAAGACGTACACAGAGTGAGAAATCAACTGCACCGAATCTAGCACTGTACGTAAATGGCCAGATGTACACTCTTTTCTGAGGAAAGAGTAATCAATCAGTAAATATAGTACAAGAGACCTACTAGTCCTTCAAATTTTTCTCAAATCAGTCAAACATCTTATTAAATTAAAACAAATTAAATTATCACTGACATTCAATGACTTCATGTGCTAATATGTAAGACAAATCTATGCATCCCCTACCTGTTGTGTATTTTTATTAAATCCCACATTTTTTCAATGCCATTCTGAAAAATAAAATAAAATTCACTTGCTAATACATATGATAAGTAGTGTTATTACCTATCTCTCATGTATTTTTATCAAGCTCCACTGTTTTAATCGTACTGTAAAAAAATTTCTTACTTAACATTAACAGAAGCAGGGACATTCCCTACCCATCATATATTTTCACCATGGCCCAATTTTTGTATCTACACCACATTTAGGTAAATTGTAAGTCAGTTCTTGGCACCTCATGTCTAAACAGCAAAGATTGCTTTTTCACTATATACCGTATATTAACAAAGTTGCCCAATGGGAAGTCATGCAATAGGACACAATATTTTTATACCAATTTTACACTTATCATTATTGATCATGTAGGCAGAATTAGTTAAAAACCATGTTTACTTTTTAAAGGTTAATGGGTGCCAGGATAATTTATGAGGTGACCTTAAAATGCTGCATATTTAACTATATACCCATTTATTATGGATCAGCATAAACCACCTAATTATACAAAAACTTAAAATCACAACAAAATTATTTTAATCTTCGGATCAGACATTACATTGTGATGCATATACAAACAGATGTATAAAAATACTGTTAATTACAACCATATGTGAGCAATATTTATCATTTAATGTGCAACATTTTTTTGGCTTATCTATAACTCATCATCTGGCAGGTCTTAAAAAATGCGAGAAACCTTTACATACAACACAAAATATATGAGACATCAATATTACAACTTTAAGTTTTACTGTAAATTTAATAACGCAGCCGTGTTAAATAATCAGTCAATTATATATTAAAATAATGTACTAAAAGCATATAATCTATTTTGTAGTACTTCTGTTACAGGTTTTGATCTAAGTTCCTCCGTTATTATATGCACAATAAATACGAAATCGTACGATTGTCTCGGAGAAATAATACATTGTTACAATAAAAACTTTATTCGCCTGCAACATATTTCGGCTAAAAGGTCACTATCAAGATGATCTACGTGAAACTGCCATCTCCTTTATACTAACACTTTAGCCGAAATATGTAGGAGGCGAATAAAATAATTACGTTGTGATAGCAACTTCTATGCACTTACTTGCTCTCCATTCATTCACTACGAAGCAACCTCAAACACACACACACACGCGGGGCAGTCTCTTCAACTTGTGTGAAAACGAAAGTAGAGACTGACATAGGGAGGTTACAATTATAGCCATAGGAAGTAGTTTTCGGGAGTGGGAACAAACATAACCTGAACATACCAACATTGTGCTTAACATGCATCTTATACATCAAGACAAATATCATACAGCACTCTTGCTTTGGAATGTGAGTTGATACTATACATGCCTGTGTGTAATGCATCCGCAACGGTTTTACGTAATTGGAATCGCCCAGCGACGATAATTTTACATCCTTGATTTTATCCATCTTTCCCGTCTTTGGGTATCTTTCACGGATCACATATTCCATCTACGTACCATATCAATAGATTAATACCTAGTATCTGTGTACCATAATATCCATGTGTCACTGGCACGTGTATTTAACGTCTAGACAGGTTAAAAATCACAATTTCGTACAAAACACATATCATCTAGTATAGTACAAAAACTTGCGTGTGTGGGACAAAGCTGCGCTACACATTCCACAAGTAATCTGTGATAAGGATAGTGACAACACTACTCTACGGAACGGTGAATCGAGTGTGCCATAACATAGCAGACGACAGCTGTTGGCCGTCATCGGGCTTGCGCGCTACGACCAACCCCCCCCCCCCCCCCCCCCCCCCCCCCCCGGCCTCCTCTGCCCTCCCCCCCCCCCCCACCCCCCCTCCCCCTCCCCCTACCCCACACCCCCCCCCTCACCACCCACCAAACCACTATACCCACACACCCC
>Ga0136643_10004274_pt1 | contig 19634 bp, 17 predicted proteins | sample TergutLab28metaG_FD_96883 | JGI IMG/M metagenome (GOLD analysis project Ga0136643, IMG submission 96883) | Labiotermes labralis P1 segment gut microbial communities from Petit-Saut dam, French Guiana - Lab288 P1 (version 3) (version 3) | ecosystem: Host-associated > Arthropoda: Insects >...
AGGCTGCGAGTGTTGCACGATCTGTGACATCTGCACCGATTGCGGTTATTGCATAGACTGTGAAGGCTGCGAGTGTTGCACAATTTGTGACATCTGTACTGATTGCGGTTATTGCATAGACTGTGAAGGCTGTGAGTGCTGCACGATCTGTGATATCTGCACTGAATGCGGTTATTGCATAGACTGTGAAGGCTGTGAGTGCTGCACGATCTGTGATATCTGCACTGACTGCGGTTATTGCATAGACTGTGAAGGCTGCGAGTGTTGCACAATTTGTGATATCTGCACTGACTGTGGTTATTGCATAGACTGTGAAGGCTGCGAGTGTTGCACAATTTGTGACATCTGTACTGATTGCGGCTACTGCGTAATCTGTGAAGGCTGCGGTTGCTGCACAACATGTAATATCTGCACCGACTGCGGTTACTGCATAGACTGCGAAGGCTGCGCCTGCTGTAGTGACCACGAGCCCACCCCACCATGCGACTACTGCCTAGGCTGTGGTAACTGCTTAGTCTGTGGGAACTGCAACTGCTGCCCATGCACAACGCTTTGCCAGGATTGCGATCAATGTCCAAACTGTGGCATATGCAATTGCTGCCCGGATTGTGGTTTTATTTGTAACTGCTGTATGGACTGTGGAAGCAATCCATGCACTTGCTGCACAGAGTGCGGTAACGCTGAGTGCGAATGTTGTACAGGTTGCGACAATTACCCATGCACTTGCTGCACAGAGTGCGGTAACGCTGAGTGCGAATGTTGCACAGATTGCGACAACTACCCATGCACTTGCTGTACAACCTGTGGTAATGATCCATGCACATGCACAACTACCGGTGGCGGTGGCAACGGCGGCTGGTTTGGCGGTGGCAGCGGTGGCGGCGCATCCACAACACCTGCAACAGTACTGCCGGACTCTGACGTGCCGAATGTACCATTTACACGACACCACAATGCATTTATGGTTGGATTCCCGGATGGAACAGTAAGACCACATGCAACTTTAACACGCGCTGAAGTTGTCACTGTACTTTTCAGGCTGCTTGATGACGGCTACAGAGCACAGATGTGGAGTCAAAATAACAGATTTACCGATGTAAATGCAGGGCAGTGGTTTAACAATGCTATATCAACCATGGTAAATGCCGGTGTTTTGGATGGGAACGAAAGGCTATTCAGACCGAACGACGCTGTAACACGCGCGGAGTTTGCTTCAATGTTAGCAAGATTCTTTGATGATGTTGAGGCTGCAGAAACAGCATTCACCGATATAGAAGGTCATTGGGCGGAAGATTACATAAATCGCATAGCTCAGTTTGGATGGATACAAGGTGCAGGTGATGGAAACTTCAACCCGGATGCACAGATGACGCGCGCGGAAGCTGCGGCGATGATCAATCGTATGCTGGACCGCGTTGTAGATTCCGTGGAAGATTTACTCGCAGGGCGTACCAGATGGTCTGATAAGACGAACGTTAATGCATGGTATTACCTGTACATGCAGGAAGCCACACATTCAACGGAATTTGAACGTCTGCCAAGCGGAACTGTGAGATGGACAGGGATATTATCGAACCTAGACTGGACAGTGCTCGAAAGACCGAACTCAAATCCAGGCTCAATAGTAGTAGCAAGATTCATTCAACAAGCTACTGCTGAATAGAGGTCTGCGCAAGATCACACATATGCAGCAAAAAATGGGGGCGGTTCAAAATTGAACCGCCCTTCGCTGCGTTGAACTGCCAAAGATTTCCTGTGAATTATTGGTAAAAGAGATGATATTATGGCTAAAATTGCATACTTACGTAGTTGTGGTCATAGGAATACGGCGATCATATACAGCGGAAATGGGCTTCAGTCCATGCTCCTTTGCCCACTGCGCGATTTTTGTTATGCTGTGTTGAGCTAGTTCGGCGAATTCATTGCGCTTCGAATCAGGGAGCGTTTCATCAAATGCGCTTTCAAACGAAATATTTATATGATCAACTTTACGAATGTTATCAAGCCCGGTAGCCTGTTTGAAAGTTTGATGAACAAGAGGGTCATTATTTCTTCTTATAACGTAAGAGTGACCGGCGCGTGCATATCGGATCGTATCATAGGATACCAAATGACTGATGTGTAAATCCCAAAGCTTCCCATATTCCACGTTTGACCAAAATGCAGCTTTCCAAAAATCAATCGCTCCTGCCAAACGCATAAGCACTTTATCCATATTTGTACACAGTTCGAAATTGTGAAATGGTTTTTGCATATTTGTGATGGTTTCTGCAAACACTTCGGACAAAGGATGTCCAAGCCCTAAGATATGACCGAATTCATGCATAACTGTACTTAAGTCAAATGTTCTGTGTTTATTGCACTTGTGGATTCCCACCACTATGCGGTTATTCTCAACTTGCTTGTCTGATATTACGACACCGGCGACCGGGTCGCCCTTTATGAATCTCCAGAAGTAAAATTCCGTTTCATTTACTTTCATGTCGAAATATTCCGATGAAAAGGGAAGCGCTTGCCTGACATTGTCAATTGCATAACCGGTTTTTAATGCTTCAATTGCGCCCATACTTATTTGTGTGTTCAATTGCGGCATATCGCTCCAATTCCTTGAGTTAAAAAACACTCTATGCTGCTCTCCGGGATATATTACATTTCCGATTTCATTTTGAACATGGTCTTTAATGAAGCGCATAAATGTCTCTGATAATTGTCCATTCGTTTTTGTTGATTTTGGGTTGTTATTTCTATAGTTGTCGTAGTGATACCATATGGGGATTGCTAATGGTGTGGCAGTTGACTGCGATGTAGACAGAAATGATGAATCTTTTGAGTTAGATATGTTATGATCCAAGTTTAATTCTCCTCTTGTTGGTCTTGGTCGGGAAAGTCATTTGGCATAGCATTTTGCCATTTTTCGGTTTCCAAATAAATCTCTTTTTTAAGATTGATCAAACTATCGCTGTATAGTTTTCGCTCGCTCTTAATATCGTTGATAGTAAACCGTCTCTGTAAACTCAGCGGCTTATTATTGTAGAGATGAATATGGTCGCCTGTCAACAGGGCTTCGTCTATATCATGCGTTACAAAAAAGACCGTGCGTTTATCATTTTCATATAGGCTTAAAAAGGACTTAATCAAATTATTTCTTAGTGTTATGTCAAGAGCTCTGAATGGCTCGTCCATAAGCAGGACATCAGATGGGTAGGCAAAGGCTCTTATAAGAGAAAGACGTTGGCGCATTCCTCCGCTCATTTCATGCGGATAAAGATCTGCATAGTTTTCCAGCTCTGAAATTTTGAGAAATTTAGCTATAACAGCACTGAGCTCGGACTTATCTTTATAAACACTCCTTAAAACCAACTCAAGATTTTTTTTTACAGTTTTTTGCGGAACAAGCGATTCGTCCTGAAAAACATAGGAAACAGAGTTAGGTTTTGTTATATGTCCACTATTTTCTTTCAGAATACCGCCTAGCAAATTGAGCAAAGTTGTTTTGCCGCAACCCGAAGGACCGAGAATGCAGTTTATTTTGTGCTCCTCAAACTCATCATTGAAGTTTTTCAAAACTACAAGTTCATTAAATCGCAGATTAACATTATTGAAAGTAACCATTATATCATTCCCATATTAGTGCGGGCGATGACCCGCTAATTATCTTTTATACGCTGTGCTTGCTTCCCGATTTTGCCGAAAAATCCTTTTATTATCTTCAAGTCGGGATATTTATACGGCATACATAATCTGCTTATAATCCTAAGAATACTCTCGCATATCAGACTTAGCACCACGGCAATAACAAGCCATGCAAATGAAGTGCCAAAATTAAACCCTTGCCTTGCGGATAAAATAAGATGACCGATGGACATTGCCGGTAAGCCCATAACCTCCGCTGAAATCACAACCTTAATGTTAAGACCGAAGCCTGCGGTGATTGATGAGAATATGAACGGCAGCATGGCAGGTATGTAAACGCCTGTGAGTTGCTGCCATTTTGGTATCTTAAAAACTTTAGCCATTCTAATAAGCTTTTTATCCGTCTCGTTTATAGCTGCACGTATATTTTCATAACAAAGCGGAAAAACCACCAAAAATGCAACCACGGTCGGTAACATGGCGCTGCCCACAGCCAGAAGCAGTATCAATATCAGCGCCATAGTTGGCATTGAGCGGCACAGTATGATAAATGGATTTAATAAGTTGCCGACAAACTTGATGAAATGAGCGAGCGCAGCAAGGGCTGATGCAGCAATAAAAGAGATAATAAAGCTGATGAAAGATCGCTGCAAAGTGCTAAAGATAGCCGTGCTAAAGCTATCTTTGCGCATTTCTTCCCCGATTATCCTCAGAGTATTTATAGGTGTTGGAATTATGCCGGTTTGCTTAAACATCGTTTCGGCAAGAATCCACCACAGCGCTATGATAATTGAGAGAGATAGTATGAATAATAATGGCTCGCTGATTTTATTCTTTAACATAATAAAAACCATCCTCAGGCATTCTGCCGCCGATCAGATTGGGGTTCTCATCCATGATGACTTGCAGGAATGTAATTACTGCTAATTTGGCATCGACTGCATGTGTGAAGTTCATAGGCAATCTGCCAGCACTATGTGCCAAGCCTACTATTGTTCCGTTTGGAAATGAAATAGAGCCAAGGCTTACGGCTAAATCACCGGTTTCTATGGGATTATTGTTTGCATAGATAGAAGATTGTTCCACAGTATCAATAAACTCATTCACAAGATCATTATGATCAAGCAGAAGTCTCTCGTGAAATATCAATGCTGCCTGCGGGTAAATTTCATCATTATTATGCCTTGCCCACTCGGTTTGTAAATTTATCCTTGCCGAGAAATCCGGTCTGCCCATGTTATTTGCAAAACCTGTAATTGCGGTTGCTACAGGTTCGGCCAAAAGCCCAAATTCAACAGGCTTGCCGCCAATATACATGCCGGTTGCAATAGCATCTCTCACATCGCTTGGGGCAGTTAAATAGATGATGCTGACTTTGTTGGGGTCGGGAGTGAAATCAACGCTTTCCGGTTCGATGAACTCAATGTTGTTTTGGGTGAGTATGGATCTTAACGTTATTCCCGGTGTACCGGCTCTGCCAAAGGCTACTACGGTCTCACCTTTCAAATCCTCAAGTGATGAAATATCACGATTAGAAACAATGTGCATTAAGCCCCATGTTGTAATTGCTGCAAGGCGATACCCGCTACCGTTATTAAACATCATAGCCGCGACATTTATCGGGACGATTGCAAAATCAGGTTCCTGATTAAGAAGCGCAGCTACGAGCGTATCAACGTCATTAGTTTTCATAAAGGATAGATTGTACCCGCTGATGCCTGCGAAATCATCTGACATCATATGCGCAACGCTGAGCAGCGGCGCTCCGTCTACCAGCATGACATTAATTGCAATATCATCAGGATTATCAACATTTGAACAGGCGACAAGTACTCCGAATGTAAGTATAATGCAAAGCAGTAGGGTCAGTGTTTTCACGATAGTAACCTCATTTCTTGATAAATACTGTATTATTATACTATAAATCAAAAAATGAAACTGTTGCCTTGGCAACAAAAAACAAAAACGCCGCGATGGCGTTTTCATTTGAGTTACTCAAACGCTTTTAACTTATTGTGTAATTACCCCTGACAAGAACTCGCACTGTATCGGCGGTTGCTGTAAGACCATTGCCATCAATAGTCACAAGGTACATATGATTTGCCATGAGCTCAGAGCCGGACGACAGAGTCGTGCCGGATGTGTAATTTACTAGTGCGGGCATGCTTCCTGTAGCCGTTGCAGTTCCTATGCGCAGCATAATTTCTACGCCGACCGAGCCTCTGAGGGTCTGTCCTCTGTTTAGTGTTACAACATGAAATCTGTCAGCGGTTCCGGTTGCAGCATTACTTGTGCCATCGGCAGCTTGCATTTGAGCTTCAAGTTGAGCAATGCGAGTGTTAAACTGAGCAACCATTTCCTGCTCGATAGCTCTGACTTCATTCATTACTTGGGGTCTGAAGACATTTCTCAAATAGCTCAGAGTGATAAAGGGATCACTTTGTGTTCCCGGAGGTGTGAATGCTAGTACAGTGGCTCCGGAGACCAATATAACTGCCGCGAGAACGACCAAGCTAACCGCAAATTTTCTTTTCAATATAAATAACCCTCCATGGATTTGATCAGAATCTTACGGTATTTTACCAAAAATGACTTTTAAACGCAAATTTTTTTATTTTAAGTTTACGTCAAGTTTTAGGTGAGCGCGATTTAATCAGCGTTTACTTAGCAACGCGAAGAACTGCTCTGGGAATAGATTCGATTATGTCACTTGCAGTTACCGAATATTCGCCAAGCTCTGAGGCGCAGATATCACCTGCCAGACCATGGAGATACACCGCTGTTGTGACAGCTTCCTTGAGCGGGAATTTCTGCGCGATCAACGCAGCGATCATACCGGCAAGCACATCTCCGGAGCCGCCCTTAGCCATCGCGGGAGAGCCAGTTGTATTGATATACGCAGAGCCATCCGGCAAGGCGGTTATTGTTCTGTGCCCCTTCAAAACCAGAACGCACTTATGAGTCAAAGCAAATTCACGAGCTGAACGTAGCCTGTCAATGGAGGAAAGATCACCGCTGAGTCTGACATACTCACCGGGATGCGGTGTCAATATTAATGGACAAGCTGCCATGTCGAGAATATCCCTGTGACCTGATATCGCGTTAATGCCATCTGCGTCCAGTATAATGGGTGTTTTTGCTAGTCTAATAATCGAAAGTACAAGTTCTGTTATTTCCGGAGAAGTTCCCAACCCAGGACCAAGAAGCAAAACATCACAATCGGATGCCCGCCTTATTAGTTCTCCGGCAGAATTAGCGGCTAACCGCCCTTGTTTATCAGCTGGGAGTGGGAATGGCATTTCCTCGTCCAGTTTGGCAGCCATTATAGGATAAATCGGCTCAGGGACTCCAAGATATACAAGCCCTGCACCCATCCTTGATGCCGCCCGCGCCGAAAGAGCCGGGGCTCCTGTATAACCGATGCTCCCGGCGGCTAGTAGGCAACGTCCGTAATCACCTTTATGTGTGTCCTTGCGGCGGTGCGGCAGTATGACATCATCGGATGTAATAGCGTATACAGGAGAGATAGCTCCGCTGATAATATCATGCGGTATACCAATATCGCATACTCTGAGTTCTCCGCAATATGTGCATCCGGGCTCAACGAAATGCCCGGGTTTAGGTATGGAAAACGTGACGGTTATATCTGCCCTAACGGCTTCGCCCAGCACTCTGCCGGTGTCGGCATGGACGCCGCTTGATATGTCGGCTGAAATTATATATGCACGAGACTCATTTATCAGCTTAATTGCGTTTAGCGCATCACCGTGAATTTCGTAATTAAGACCTATGCCGAAAATGGCGTCAATTACCACATCGCAGCTGGTTAAATAGTCTTCGAGAGAGCAGGAGCTCGCGAAGGGGTCTGAAGAACCGCCGAGGAGATCGAAGCGCCGGAGCATCTCGCGGGAATCAAAGCTGAGCTTTTCCATATCGCCAATAATAAACACACGGACCGGCACACCCTTTTCAATGAGATATGCAGCGGCTCCTATTCCGTCTCCGCCATTATTTCCAACGCCGCAGAATACAGCCACTTGCCCGCCTAGCGTTAGACGTTCAAGCGTGGCGACAGCGAGATGTTCGGCAGCATTTGACATCAATGTAGATCCGGGGATGTTAAGAGTTTCAATGACATAACTGTCCATTTCACGCATTTGCGCCGAATTAGTTAGTTTCATTAATGTTCTCCTTCTCGCTTTGGAAATTGAAAACACAGACTCTGAGCGCAAGCGCACACACAGTCTATACAAATAGTGATTGTATTATATGCACACATACTTGATTAGTCAATTTTTTGTTGCAAAATCAGGGGAATTATGATAAACTTCCTCGAATATTTGTAGTCGCTAATTAATCAGCGTTTACCTAAAGCGAAAACGCAAAGCGATTACTGCAAGGGGTATTACAGCATGAAAGAAAAGCTTGAACAACTGAAAATCGAAGTCATTGCAGCTCTTAGCGAAGCAAGCACCGAGCAGGCGCTTGAGTTACTTAGAGTCAAATACCTAGGAAAGAAAGGCGAAATTACTGCGATTCTAAAACAAATGGGGTCGCTTTCCGCTGAGGAGCGTCCCATAGTCGGGCAACTGGCAAATCAAGTCCGTGCCGATATTGAAGACGCAGTGGCAAAAAAGGCAGCAGAGCTTGAAGCGCAAAGCTTATCCGAACGGCTTATTTCCGAAGCTCTCGATGTTACAGTTCCCGGAAAGGCAGTGTCCATAGGGCATCGTCATCCAACCACCATAGTTCTCGATGAGGTTAAGGATATATTTATTGGCATGGGCTTTGATATTGCGGAGGGTCCTGAAGTTGAGTTGTCAGTTTATGATTTTGATAAACTAAATATTCCTGCAACGCATCCGGCGCGTGAATGGACGGATACTTTCTACATAACAGAAGATGAGTCTGTTCACCTGAGGTGTCAGACATCGCCTGTTCAGGTGCGTGTTATGGAGAATCAAAAACCACCGATTCGTGTAATCTCTCCGGGGCGAGTTTATCGTAAGGATGAGGTTGATGCCTCGCATTCTCCCATGTTTCATCAAATCGAGGGTCTTGTTGTAGACAAGGGTGTAACTATGGGTGATTTGAAGGGAACTTTGAACCTTCTTGTTTCGAAGCTTTACGGAGAAAATACTAAGACACGCTTTCGCCCGCATCATTTTCCATTTACCGAACCATCATGTGAGGTCGATGTTCAATGTGTCGTCTGCGGCGGCAATGGGTGTCGCACATGTAAGCAGAGCGGTTGGCTGGAACTCCTTGGTGCTGGTGTTGTTCACCCCAAGGTTTTGGCGGGATGCGGGATTGATCCTGATGTATACTCCGGATTTGCCTTTGGTATTGGTCTTGATCGTATGACGATGCTTCGTTTTGGCATAGATGATATGCGGCTTTTGTTTGAGAATGATTTGAGGTTTCTAAAACAGTTTTAACATTAGGTAAACGCTGATTATTTCGGGCGGAATTAGCCAGAGTTTACTTAGGCAATGTGGACACGGACATGTAAGCCTACGTCTACGCTATCCGGCACTGCGGGCGAACGAAGCTCGCCCCCACAAAACTTTTGTCAAGGGATGGTACTCACTATGAATATATCAAGAGAATGGTTATCTGATTACACGAATATAACGGCATCATCTCAGGAATATGATGATGCAATGACAATGTCGGGTTCAAAAGTTGAAGGTACATTTGAACCCTCGGAAGAAATCAAAAACGTAGTTGCGGGACACATCGTGTCCATTGAGAGACTTCCCGAATCCGATCATCTCTTTGTTTGTCAGGTGGATGTCGGACAGGATGAATCGGTGCAAATCGTGACCGGAGCAGATAATGTAAACGCGGGGGATATGGTTCCAGTTGCGCTTCATAAATCACGTCTGCCGGGCGGAGTCAAAATTGAAAAAGGTAAGATTCGCGGGGTAAAGTCGGGTGGAATGCTATGCTCTCTTGTTGAGCTGAATCTCGATTTGCACGATTTCCCCTATGCTGAAGAAGAGGGGATATTCATCATGCAGGAAGATTGCTCGCCCGGTGACGATATTAGACCTATCATCGGGGCAGACGACAGCATAGTTGAATTTGAAATAACAAGCAACAGACCTGATTGCCTTTCTGTTATCGGTATTGCAAGAGAAAGCGCTGTCACATTCGGGACGGAGTTGAGTATTTCCGAGCCGATAGTCAAAGGTAGTGGAGGAGACATCAGAGAACTTCTTTCTATAAGGATAGACGATCCGGAACTTTGCCCGCGTTATACCGCAAGGATGATTAAGAACATAAAAATAGAACCTTCGCCGAAATGGATGCGCAGAAGACTTCGAGCGGCAGGTGTCAGACCTATAAACAACATAGTTGATATAACGAACTATGTAATGCTCGAATATGGTCAGCCAATGCATGCATTCGATTATGCATGTCTTGATGGGCATGAGATTGTCGTCAGGACTGCAAAAGAAGGCGAGGTTATGAATACACTTGACGGCACACCGAGAGAGCTGAAATCCGACATGCTTGTTATCGCTGACTCTGCAAAGCCTATTGGAATAGCAGGCGTAATGGGTGGAGAAAATAGTGAAATCACTGAAAATACGCAATATGCTGTCTTTGAGTCCGCAAATTTTAAAGGTGTTTCAATAAGAAAAACTGCTACAGCACTCAATATGAGAACTGATGCATCAAGCAAGTTTGAAAAAGGACTTGATATTGAGAACGTCCTGCCTGCAGTGCAACGAGCATGTGAACTTGTTGAGTTACTGGGTGCGGGAGAGGTTATTGATGGGATCATCGATGTCAAAACAAGGGAATTTACACCGACAACTTTGGCTCTTGAACCGGAGCGGATAAGCAAGTTGCTTGGCACGAATATTGACGAACAGTTCATGGTGAAAACACTCGAAAAGCTCGGCTTTGGTATAAGCGGTGATATAGTTACGGTTCCGTCTTGGCGCGGTGACATAGAGCATTATTCAGACCTCGCGGAGGAAGTCGCACGTTTTTATGGCTATGATGTAATTGAACCAACCATACATAAAGGCTTTGCTGCAGGCGCATTAACAGATAAGCAATCTGCACAGCGCTATACCGAGGCGCTTTGCCGTGCGATGGGTTATTCGGAAATATATACTTATTCTTTCATAGGGCAAAGTGATTATGATAAAATAGAACTGCCCGCAGACTCGCCGCTTCGAAAGGGTGTTACTATACTTAACCCGCTTGGTGAGGACACAAGTATCATGCGCACGAGCTCGTTGCCCTCAATGTTGGGTGCACTTATGAAGAACTGGGGTCATCGTAATCAGCATGCGAGGCTTTATGAAATGGCAATGATATATACCGATGTAGGCGAGACGTTGCCCGATGAACGCCTGATTCTCACTCTGGGAGCCTACGGTGATTGTGATTTCTTTGAGATAAAAGGTGTATGTGTGACATTGCTGGAAATGCTTCGGGTAAAAGATATCAGTTTTAAGGCGGAAACAGACAATCCATCATACCATCCGGGACGCACGGCTGCTATTTATTCAGGAGACACAAAATTGGGTATAGTCGGGCAGCTGCACCCGGCAGTTGGGAAAAACTATGGGCTTGAAGACACATATACCGCAGAGCTTGAATTTTTGCAAATGCGAAATTGTGCCGCAGAGGAGAGCAGGTATGTACCTCTTCCGCGTTTCCCATCAATCACAAGGGATATCGCCGTTGTTTGTGATTTATCTGTGACTGCGGCGGAGCTGACTTCTTGCATCAAAAAATCCGGAGGAAAGCTCCTACGGGATGCAAAGCTTTTTGATATTTACACCGGGAGTCAGGTTGAGGATGGCAAGAAGAGTGTTGCCTTTTCATTGATTTTACGTTCGGATGATCAAACGCTCACAGATGAGCTTGCAGATGAGGTCATAAAGAATGTACTTGATGCGCTCAAAACTCAATTTGACGCGGTAATCAGGTGATAAGCTAATTTTTTGGTTGTAATTTCATTGGAAAATTGATAATCTATAGGGGGTAAGGACTAATGTCCTACCCCCTTAGTGAAATGTGGTGGTGAGAATATGCGTAAGAGAAAAATAAATAATATTCTTATAGCATCGCTGACGGGTCTCTTGGTGGTCGTTCTCGCTGTGAGCTTATTTATCACGCTGGTGAACAATGCTGAGCACAGGGTTATTCTTGATGATAGTGTGAAGTCGAACCTTCTCTCCATTGCCATTGCCGCGCGAGAGCTGATAGACATCGATAGTTTTTATTCATACAATTGCGCTGAAAGTATTAATGATGATCTAGAAAATTATATGAGGGTTCTTAATGATTTGCGCTCTTTGAAGGATCAAGTGGGCGCGACATATGTATATGCGCTTAAACAGATTGATGGGAGATATTACTTCATATTTGACACAGATCCGGATCTTGAAACGATCTATGATATTTTTGAAGAGTATGAAGAAGTTTCTTATGTACACCGGGAAGCATTTCAGGGTCTGAAATCAGCCGGAATAATGAATCTCACAGATCAGTGGGGAAGCTATAATACCGGAGCTATTCCGATTTGGAGAAATTACTCTGTAATCGGAATCGTAAGTGTTGATATTGAAGATGCATACATAAGGGCAAGTCAGCGTACATCTCTGATAAATGTTATTATATTGATTGTGTTGCTGACCACAGTTATGGTCATAAACATATTGCTTATCAGGCATCTTGTCACAAAACCTCTAAGCAGACTGACAGATAGTATTTTCGAAATATCTACCACGGAAGATAATATATACGGTTTGGAAAGAGAAGACGAGTTTGGCGATTTGGCGCGCAAAATCCACGATATGATGAGCACGATCAACAGGCGTGATAGGCTCTTGCAGGCTGTAAATCAGGTTTCTGAGACATTGCTTGAGCCTAATATCAACAATTTTGATAGCGGGATGAATGATGCAATGGGCATGATGGCAAAAGCATTTGATGTTGACCGGGTCTATATATGGAAAAACCATCGTGAGGATAATGTTTTATACGGCACCCAAGTATATGAGTGGGCGGAGAAAGTTGAAGCGATGAGCGGCAGCGATTTAGTCGTCGATGTCCCTTACCCTGCAAATTGGGAAAGTGATCTTTCGCAAGGGAAATGCATAAATGCTATTGTCAAGGACCTGCCTGCAGAGCAACAGGCTTTCCTCGCTCCGCAAAGTATAGTATCTTTACTTAATGTACCGATTTTTCTTGATGAAGAGTTCTGGGGTTTGGTTGGCTTTGATGACTGCCATAAAGAGAGAGTGTTTACGGCAAATGAAGAACTAATTTTGCGTTCTGCAAGCTATATAATCGCAAATGCCCTGATTCGAAACGAGATGACAAACGAACTGATTGTTACACGAGAAAATGCCGAGCAGGGGAGCAGGGCAAAAAGTGAGTTTCTCGCAAATATGAGCCATGAGATTCGCACGCCCATGAATGCAATCATTGGAATGACATATATTGCGAAGTCGGCGCATAGTTCTGAAAGAAAAGACTATGCGATAGGGAAAATTGAGAGCGCATCGAATCATCTTCTTGGAATCATCAACGATATTCTGGACATGTCTAAAATTGAGGCTAACAAACTGGAACTAAGCGCAACAGTTTTCAATTTTGAGGAAATGCTCAAAAAAGTAATCAATATTGTCAATTTCGGAATTGTAGAAAAGCATCAGAAGTTCACGGTGTATATTGATGAGAATATCCCCAAGGCACTTATAAGTGATGATCAGCGATTGGCGCAAGTCATTACGAACCTGCTTAGTAATGCGGTCAAGTTTACTCCTGAAGGCGGTTCAATAAACCTGAACACCAAGCTGATTTCTGATGATGAAGACAATTGTGAGATTAGATTTGAAGTTTCTGATACAGGTGTTGGAATCAGCGAGGAACAGCAAAGTAGATTATTTACACCATTTGAACAGGCAGAGTCAAGCACAACCCGAAAGTATGGTGGGACGGGATTGGGGCTTGCATTGACGAAGCGCATTGTAGAGCTTATGGGTGGAAGTATCTCTGTTAAGTCAAGCCTTGGTGAAGGTTCAACATTTGTATTTACAGTTTCAACCAAGATAGGCGCTGAGCCAAAGAGAAGCGGGGTCAAATCACCCAGCGGCATTATTGCTGACAAAATCAGGGTTTTAATAGTTGATGATGATGAAGATATACGTGAGTATTTTGTAGATATAGCAATGCGCTTCAATATTTCATGCGATGTTGCCGCTTCAGGAGAAGAAGCGCTTGAGCTGATAAATAAGGGTAATAAGTATGATATTTACTTTGTTGATTGGAATATGCCGGAAATGAATGGCATTGAGCTTTCATATAAGATCAAGGAAATTAACTCTGATGAATCGATAATAATAATGATTTCTTCAATTGAATGGCAGGTAATTGAAGATGATGCAAAAGCGTCGGGTGTTGAAGCGTTTCTGCCAAAACCTATCTTCCCATCAGCATTTATTGACGCGATAAATACATGTTTCAACGTTGATTTGCTCAATGATGCTCAGGATGATTCCGCAGAGATGTCCGATCATTTCTGGGGATACCGCGTATTGCTTGCCGAGGATGTGGAAATAAACCGCGAGATCGTTATGGCGCTGCTTGAACCGACCTTGCTTGATATTGATTGTGCGGAAAACGGCGTCGAGGCGGTGCGAATGTTCAATGAAGCGCCGAAGAGGTATAATATTATCTTCATGGATGTGCAAATGCCGGAAATGGACGGATATGATGCGACCCGCGCTATCAGGGCGCTTGAGCATGATGAAGCGAGCACGATACCGATTATTGCTATGACAGCTAACGTGTTTATGGATGACGTCGAAAATTGCAAGGCAGCGGGGATGAATGATCATTTGGGCAAACCAATCGATTTTGAAGCTGTCATGCAGATTCTTAGGAAATATTTATATCAGCAAAGACCGGCGAAGGAGCGCCGTAAAGAAGACCGGAGAAAGAACACGGAAGACAGGCGACAACTGCCTGACAGGAGAAAGGGCGACCGCAGGCAAGGCGGTGAGCAATCGGCTCCATGATTAGCCATAAGTGAGGGAATGCGAGATGAAAGTATTCTTGGCTGCTATTACTATATGTGTGGTTTTGTTCTCGGCGCTTTTTGCGCTGGGGGTATTCAGTGATGATGGTACCTCTTGGGTTACGGACAAAGAATTTTCTGAGTTCTATTTCACCGGTGAAATGAAAAATGGGTTATTCAATGGATTTGGCAATGTCATATTTCACTCCGGGGAAGCCTACCGGGGATTTTTTGTACAAGGACGATTTGATGGTCAGGGTATGTTCTGGGATGTATCGGGCAGGTTAATGTATTATGGTGGGTTCAGAGAAGGTCTGCTTGACGGACATGGCAGGTATTACAGTGCGGAAGGCTGGGTGTATGAAGGTGGATTCAGTGGCGGAACCTTCCACGGTGAAGGAACAATAACAACCGCCACAGAAGCGATACATGGCGCTTGGGAAATGGGGGTGCAAGTATCGGATCATGGGTAGGATAAAGTGGTTTAACGCAGTTCGCGCTTACGGTCTTTTTTTGGTACTTGGATATCACCTGTTTTATGATATATTCCCCGGAGGATTTTTAGGTGTCGATATATTTTTCACTTTCTCTGGGTTTCTTGTAACAGCGATTGCAATTGAGGAAGTCCGAAAGAGGCGCGATTTCAACTTGCTGAGGTTTTACAAACGGCGTGCTATACGCATTGTCATACCATTATTTTTCTCGGTAGTTTTCACACTACCATTGTTGCTGTTAGTATCGCCGGATTTTTCCGTCGGAATAGCTAGACAAACCGCTGCGGCGTTCGGATTTGTAACAAATTGGGTTCAGATACAGGCAGGAGGCGCATATGAAGCGCAACTGCTGCCCTCTATCTACATCCACACATGGTCGCTGGCAATTGAAATGCAGTTTTACCTGACATGGGGGCTTGTGTGTGCCTCGATTGCGGCGCTGAGTAAAAAGATTTTCAACAAAGATGAAAACAGGCGAATTAATGGATTTCGGGTGATTATAGCTGTTATCTCTGGAACACTTGCACTAAGCTCATACATGTATATGGACAATCTTTTCCATACCGGAAGATCGTTTGATTTTATATACTTTAATACATTTTCGAGATTTTTTCCGTTTTTGATAGGGTCATTTGCAGCTTCAATTTGGGGCATTGATGAAAGCGAGAACATACCTTTGCATTCGAGATATGTTCCGAGACGGAATAAATTGATTACAATTGCATTGATTGCGGTAACAGTTCTTGCCGCCGCGTTCATCCTTTATGAATCGACGCAATTCAGATATACTGATGAGTTCATATTCCATTACGGATTCTTGCTCACATCGCTTGTTACTGTTATATTGATTCAGGCAACGCATGGTCTTCATCGTATGACTCCACCGGAAATGAATGAACCGCGGGCGTTGACGTCTGTTGCCGATATGTCATATAATGCATATCTATTCCACTGGCCTTTCTATGTGGTGCTTTCAGCATTGATTATAAATAATACTGCTGCATCATTTGCTACGTTAGCGCTCACATTTGTATTTTCTGCGTTGATATTCTACAAGGCTGAGCGTATATTTACACCTAAAGGGCGCATGTTGGATATAAGGCACAGGAGAAACACGGCGACAATCATTTTTATTGCCGCTGCGGTATCAGTGCTGGCGGGCGGGAGCGTGATGCTTAGGGCACCCGCTATCACAAGTATTGAGGCGGATTTTGCGGTCAATAATGTGATTTCTGACACCATTGGAATTGAGCGTCTGGGTAATAATGTCAACGTAGAACCGGCGTTGACGCGACCGGAGCCTAGACATCCTGATACAACTCCGCAGCCCTCCTCTTCCCAAACTCCGGAACCGCCACCGGAATCTCCTCCACCGTCATCTCCTGAGCTGTTGCCGGAATCTCCAGTGCCAACCCCATTGCCCTCGTCAGAACCATCGTCGGAATCTCCGCCACAGTCTCCATTACCGGAACTACGTCCATCACCCTCGCCAGAGCCATCAGAAATCACAGGCAGAATGACGCTTATTGGAGACTCTGTTCCATTGGGAGCGCAGACAACAATGCTCAGACTTATTCCCGACAGCAAGGTTGATGCCGTTGTCGCCCGACCGGTCAGCGCCGGACATGGGATACTGTCAACGATGCAACAGAATGGAACGCTTAACGAATTTGTTATATTGGCATTGGGTACTAACGGCACAAATAATTATGAAAAATTATTTAACCAAATGATAGAAACATTGCAACCCGGATACCGATTGATTGTTGTAACACCATTTGACGGACGCAACAACGAGAATTCAAAGCTCACCAACCGTACCGCCGAATGGATGCGCGGACTTCCGGAAAAACATGATTTTATAACGATTGCGGACTGGAACTCGCTCATAAGCACACAGGTCGAGCTTCTGGCGGGAGATAAGGTTCACATGGGCGGACAAACATCAATGAACCTATATGCCGAAATGATCGCCGACGCAATGAGAGTTGCAGCGCAAAGACCAGCAAAGAATTAGTGCAGTGCAGCGCGATTATGAGCAAGAAAACAGACCCGACACGATGTGTGCCGGGATGAGAGACGGCTTTTAACTTTACCAAAATAATTAGAAGGATATGGATATACATGAAAAAAATTCTGATCGTAGTACTTATTTTGTGCCTTGGGATATTGCTTTTAGCAGGCTGTTCAAACGATGATGGTATGACGGATAATAGAGCAAATGGAATTGATATTGACATTGATATGGCGGCTATGAGTACAACCATGGCGCAAGCAACATTCCATAATATTATCGAGCAGCCAACGGATTTTCTTGGGTATGTTATCAGAGCAAGCGGACCTTACTTTTCATTTTATTGGGATCAAGCCGGGATATATAACCATTTTGTCATGATTGTTTTCGGGGATGAATGCTGCCGGATGGGATTTGAATTCAGACTGCCGGACCATTATGTGTATCCTGATGATTTTCCGCCGCAGCTTACACCTATTGAAGTGACGGGTTTGCTTAGCAGGTATGAATTGCAGGGAAGCGGATTTATCTATCTTGCAGTTGATGAGCTTATTATACTGGGCTAATGTTAAATGAATATGCTGGTGTGCTTTGTAGAACTACTCAACCGGAAGCAAGATATAACTCGAATCCGACAAAGACCCACGAATATTCATCTACATGCCGTCCTAACATATTAAAGCCTGCGTGAGCTGTGCCATAAGCAAAGCTCCTGTATGCATATGCACCATCACGTCGAAAATGTACATAAAATTGCTCATCACCTAAAGTGCCTGACTCAGACATGAAGTCATCCAGAATTTTTTCGATTGAAACCTCATTCATGTTGGTTTGTATAGAGACCCACATGCTGCTCCTTTAGAGTGTTGTTACTCAGGGTGCTCGCAGAAACTAGTTTGACTGGGGAGATGACTGTTCGTATCCGCTGCGAGCGCGGTCCCATCGCTCCCTGAAAGTATTGCTATTGACACCCCTATGAGTAGAGCAGATGTTCCCAATGCTACCATAGCACCTTTGATTTTTCTTTCTGTTTTTTCCATTGTTCTTTTTGTCCTTTCAGATTTTTGTTTGGTCTAATGAAAAACTCCTCGCTATGACCATGATGATCATAGCAGGGAGTTGTGACGCAGATGCTCTTGAATTGTGTAAAAGTTGCAAAATATTTACATCTAACTGGTATCGAATTTTTGCTTGACGCTCTTTCGCTTGTATGGTATCATAGCCATCGGATGAGATGAACATGCAGAATAAACACAACAATTCCTTTTTCCTATGGGGGTATAGCTCAGCTGGGAGAGCGCTTGACTGGCAGTCAAGAGGTCAGCGGTTCGATCCCGCTTATCTCCACCAGAGAGAGCTTGCGTCAATGTCGCAAGCTCTCTGACCTTTTGTACACCACTACAAACTTTGCGGTCTAAAACATGTTTATGTTTTAGGCTGTTTTTTTTGTGCATAGGTGCAAATATCAAGCTCTATATTGAAGTGTGCGATGTCGATGTTTAGGTCAATGTGGATTTGATAATCTGTGCCAACCTCAATGCGGTTAATCAGATTGGCGATAATCATTTTCTTTGCTGCCAAATCTACCGCATCATATAGCTCCGTCCACGATATAACTTCATCATATGCCACGCTCACAAGCGAATCTGGCTTTACCAGTCTCGTCTTTGCCGACAAAAACGCATCGGTGTTTATTGCTTTCGTAGAGCAGGCCCAACTCGAAACAGCGATAAATGACATCACGCCCGATACCACGCCAACGCAGATATGCCACAACACGGTCACAATTTCTGTTGGGCTTGGGCAAAGCGAAAGGCTTTGGCGGTGTTGGCGGACTGGCTTTCTGTGCTGACTTCGCTTGATAGTCGAATATTACATACCCATCCGTCAACGATTGCACGGCATCTACAAAAGGAACACCTCTGATTTTAATTAGGAAATCGAGAGCCGAATGTCCGCCTTGTTGGGTAGAGTGACGAAACCACTTGCCGTTGGACATCTTCAAGCTGTCATGCTCTACCATGTAACATTCGCCCGAATGATTTTTACGGACATTTCCCGGCTCGTGGATTTGGAGATAAGAGAGCAAGTCAATATCTCTCGCTCTTAGAATCTGCTCATCACTCAATAGTGGCATTATCCAGCGGCCACCCCCTTGCTCGGTTGCGGCGGCTTAGTTTTCAGGCACTTCCCATCGCGGGTCATGCACATAAAACCTTCACCGACAAAGGCACAGCCCAAGCATTTTTGCTTGAAGCCTTTATCATGTGCTGATGGAGCGTGTTTGTGCGGTTCTGTCTTGCGCTTGTTTTTTTCGTGGCATTAAATCTCTCCTTTCGATGAACGCAAAAAAGCCCGATTAAAAATCAATCAGGCTATAGCGTTTTAATTTTGTCGCAATAATGGTGTTTTTCCACCCTTATTGTGCAAATTTCAAAAT
>Ga0136643_10004280_pt1 | contig 19624 bp, 7 predicted proteins | sample TergutLab28metaG_FD_96883 | JGI IMG/M metagenome (GOLD analysis project Ga0136643, IMG submission 96883) | Labiotermes labralis P1 segment gut microbial communities from Petit-Saut dam, French Guiana - Lab288 P1 (version 3) (version 3) | ecosystem: Host-associated > Arthropoda: Insects >...
ACGAAATAAAGTGAAATGCCAACTTGATGCAACTAGGTAATTTTATTGATGTATTCTTAGCTCGACATGTTTCGGGTACATACGCCCATCATCAGGAGCATTAAATGTTGAGTTGCAGCATATGGTTTTCTGCACCGGGTTTTTGGATAGGTGGTGGTCCTGACAGCCGCTGCGTAGGTCGTGTGTACGGTGCGGATGATGCCGTGCACGGCATGGCACCGTCCGCACCGTACACACGACCCACGCAGCGGCTGTCAAGACCACCACCCATCCAAAAACCCGGTGCAGAAAACCATATGCTGCAACTCAACAACTAAAGCTCCTGATGATGGGCGTATGCACCCGAAACATGTCGAGCTAAGAATACGTCAATAAAATTACCTAGTTGCATCAAGTTGGCATTTCACTTTATTTCATGTTTAATTGTGCGTCATAAATTTTTGTAGTAGGAAATTAATCTTTTGACGTGTAATTCAAAATCTCAACGATGGCGAGTTGTGCATTTGTGTGCATTCAATGGATGCATATTTACATGATAACTGATTCAAAACATGAAATGTCTAAAAAAAATGAGTGAAAAGTGCTTTTGTTTCGGTATCCACTAACCAATCATTCAAGTAGGTAACATTTAAATCTTTAAAACTACAATGGATATTAATTTTCGCGACAAATCCATTTGAATAAAATCGGCTATCAAGAACAATTAACAGGACGAATATTGAATTCCCTCGGAACTAGACGCTGTTGACTGGTAAGAACGTTCTTTCTGCAGACGTCACACATGGACGACAGAGTATTATGGAACAAGTTTCAACTGCGATAGTCTGAAGGTCTGTGATAATGGTTGACGACATTTCCACTGTTTGAAGCATATTTATCACACACATTTCAGTGGATGGTTCGCTTCCGTCACGAGTAAAAGTAACATGATTCGTATACAAACTATTCTGCGACGTCCGTCAGATCGAGCAGTTCTACAGACCTGGAAGACGACAGACACACAATGCGTCCGTTATTGCCCATTTTTAACTATAATTGACATCTGTTGACAAAGTTTAATAAAACTCTGTGACACCACATACACCGCATATTCTCAAATCTAATCCGCACCCTTTTTACAGTTTCAGAAGGCTAAAAAAATCAGATGTGGATTAGAATCGTGTGCGAATTAGATTCGCGGTCGTGATATGGATTTTTGAAAAGTGATAGAGCCGCTGTACGTGCCGTAAGAACAATACAATACAATAATTTATTATTTTACTTATTATTTATAATATTATATAATATAGTACATAATATTTATAATTTATTATTCATCAGACTCGCCGTCATCACTCATAACTGAATCGTTATCCGTCACCCAGTCACTATCATCTTTACCTTCACCATCGTCCTCCCATAGAATGTCATCTTCGGATCAGCTGTGGTGCGTTTGTAACGCTGGCAGTTAAATGGCCACTTCACACACGGCGCGTTAGTCGGATAACGGTTAAAGCATATTATTCAATCAGTCTGTCTTTTAGGCAAGGGGCGATTGAAGGAAAGGTGCGGATTAGAAGCGTCAACGAACTTTTTTTTTCGTTTAAGAAATCGACAAAAACTAGTGCGGATTAGATTCGGGTGCGGATTAAATTCGAGAATATATGGTAATTTCATATAAATACGGTCAGTGGTTCTCGGGGTATTCCATATTTCCAGATAGACCGATAAACCAAGCGGACGTGTGCAAGAAGCCATTTCAATAGATGCTTTGCAGGGTTGCGAACGCGCCTAGGAACCTGAAGTATAAATTACGGGACAAACTATTTCAATACAAAGGACGTAAATGAAACGTGGAACTGCTGATTGCAATACCAAATCATACAAATTGCCTGAGCACACAGGAAATATATAATGTACAGTTCCAGCGTGTCCTACTCATGTATTACGCTGCCGTTCCGTCATTATAGACAGTAATTACGCTTGTGACGATGAAAAGCATCAATGTTTATGAAGGATGGTACCATAAAACAATGAAACAACCATAATTGACCAAGTACATGTTATATGTCGCAATTTAGATATATCCATGACCTAGGTGAAAAGGCGGATTTCATGTTGCGGTGTCTCTTTGAGCCTAGAACTCATTACTCATGACAAATTCAATGTAAATAGGCAAGTTTACTCTAAAAGACTTCAAAACCATAGTGTGCTTTGCTACACAGTACCAGCTTCGACATCCTTCTGTTGTACCAACATTCACACTACCGCAGGGCTAACCGTAAGACAAATACGCCACTGAAAAGGCCGTCTCACTGCTGTTGTACATTGCAAGATACGTCTTTATCACGCAGCTGATGGCGTTCCGTGTACCGAATAGACTTCTAGTCAAATGCATCCATCATTGTTCCCATTATTATTTTTTTAACTTTGAGAAAACCATACTACCTAAATACCGAACGCCAGCGTTGCATTTACTTGACATAAGCTCACAATTAAGCAAAGTCACTGTCTTTGAAACCCATAATTTATACAAAATATTTTACACACAAAAGATCTATTGTCAAACGTTATTTAATAATAATACCACAACAACCTCACAAGTTTGCGCAATCACTAAGATGTTGGTAGCCTAAGACTATTAGAATTTAAAAAGTTTAATGTTGGGATGACCTTCAATGCGAAATTTTTTGCAATAAGTCTGGAAAGAAGTGGTCAATTGATTCAAAATGTCTCAAGGGGCACACAAGCCCAGAGAGACACGGATACATGTTACACAAAAAGACAACACTTCGTCACATAAACCAACTTCATTTTGATACCTGAAGTTCTAAGAGTGGTACTGATGGAAATTCATGTCTTCTTGGGTATGACGCCGTGACGATTGGTAGATAGTCCTTGGGCTGCACACACCTTGAAAACTGGAAGCAGCAGTCTCCTACAAAACATCAGTATCTCTTTGCCAATCGACATCCCATGGGACTACAGCAGGCTAAAATCGTTCAAACAACTTTCCCATACATGAAAAGCTCTATATAGGCTTCAAGCGAAGTATGAGTTACGCCGGCCCGATATGAACCAGAATTGAAACGGTCCAACAAATTTTTGCGTTGCAAGCAATAATTACATATTTAATCTCAATCCGTCATTTAATTTCCGAAATTAAAGGAAAAAACGCTCCCTCCACTAAACACACAATATTGCTTACACTCGGTGCTCATAACGATCGGTGCGGAATGTTGCAACCGTACAAACCCCCCAGTGACATGCTTCGAAAACTGTCGATCGCCCGCTGATGGGTGTGGCGTCATTACGAAAGTTTTCTGTCGTGAAGCTCACAAGATGGGATATGAAACAATTAACTTACTGATCAACAGCTATTTAAACGAATACGAACATACTTTAACTACGTATGCTGAAATATTTAAATTTACATGGTCATGAGAAAAATAAAGTGGCACCACAAATGATACCACCCCTAAAATAATCTTTTATCCAATTTTGTAATAACCGTATGCAATAAAAACACAATGATTATCTCAGTGCTCGAAACATTTAGAGGCATGAAATAAACTTATTGTAAAACAAAAAATGTTGTGCATCAAGTTGGTTAATTACTGAGATAAATATACTGAGATGCACGGTCAGCAAAACGTCAAAATACACAATGATTACACTAGCTAAATGGTTGATCATTATTTCTCGGGGGAAAAAAGGTCTCCCCCCCCCCCTTTGTGTGCGCGTACAGCTACCACAAGAAGGGGGCAAATGTTACCCGCCTCTCCGCATTTAGTGACGTCACGCTTGACACCCTAAACGAAATGGAATCTTTCTAAGCAGAAGTCTACAGACAAGAAATATTTTTAAAACTGTGGCCGCTATTTTGTAGCCGTTCTACGTAAATGAGTTCTGAAAAAAAGAAAGCACGAGGCGGCAGTCAGGAGGGCAAAGAAATCAAGATTCAAGAAAACATGTGCGAGTTTGTATAAATATTTTGTGGTTGGACATGCGTCTAACTCTACATAGCACGGCCCTTCTTGAGAAGCTGACAATAACCCAGCTAGGCAATAAACTCCACACACACATGTACGAGTATCTTGTATGGAACACAAAGGCCAATGCCGTGCTCGCAATAGCCAGCCACTCGGACCTACTATAAACCACATTACTCCTGCCCACAACCGCACCTCCTCTTAACTTTTAATATCCATTTTAATATTATCATCCAGTCTCCATTACTTCGCTAGAGAGGTTCCGACTAACTCCGTTTACCAAAAATGAACATTAGCCGCACTAAAGGCAGTTGAAAATTATTATTTTCATTACTCATAACACGTTTCTTATTATATTAAAAAAAACATATTTATGTTACTAGCATGTGTCGGTTAAATGGGATGACAGTAAATATAAAGACCTATAAAACAGCACCTGGCACAAGCTAAAAACTCTGCTACACTGAAACTTTCCATCAACTCGTATTAACCGCAAGAAGGATAAGAAACAAAAGTCTGCTGGATTCATCGTCCGCCGACGATTATTACACCTGTTTACAATAAATATTGAATGAACTAATTGGCCACACTGATCCCATCCAGCTGCCTGAATATCCATTCAAACAAATGTCCTCCGACATGAATGCCGTCAAAAATCGCTGCGCGTCCATTATTCCACTAGCATTAACGTTAATTCGCATGTGTCGATTGTTATTACAACGTACACTTTCTAACGCCCGTTGAATTGCCACAAATTGCCCATAAGCCAGTGAACTGAAATTTATTAATAGTAAAAATGATAAAGTTTACAACTTTTGGCGCATTCACTACATTGCAAAAAATGGCCCTATTGGCTTAGCAGTGTCTGCTCGTCAATAATTTCGCATGTAACAATTAGTCAATCGCTCCACAGTTTTTCGTGGAATTTTGTGTTACGGAATTCTGCTAAATGTCGTTTATTATGTTAAATGTTGGTTAAAATCAGACGCTTTATACAAAGACTTGAAAACCTGTCTGCCAAAATTCGCGTGTTTTTAGCTAAATGTCTACTGAAGCGAAATTTATCACGAACGAGAAGTTGCAAAGCAGCATGACATAAACACAAAACTATTACAGGAAAGGAACAGCTCCATGAAACACGTTATTAGTTTGAGGGAAAATACATTGCAGAAACTGCATAACGATGGAGCCCAACTGCGCAGATTATGGATTTTTTACTTGTGGACGGGGACTGATCCAGTTTCCGAAACGTATTTGTTTTTTAAACTGAGGTTTATTTTTTCATGCGACATGACTAGTCCATGAATTGAATAATTCGAAAAGAAAATTGATTGACCAACTGAGTGACTACCAGTTTTTAACAGTGTACCATCCTATTTACTTAAGACTAAGCTCGCAAAAAAAATCTGCGGAATTCGGCTAAGAAGATCATACGCCGCAGAGCAGCTGTACAGCAGGATGCCTGTATTTTCGTCTCGCAGTAGGTTAAAACTGGAGCTGCTGTGGTTGCCAAAAGAAGAAGCGCGCCCTAAAAATACCACACCGACCATTGCCGCTAAGACCTCGTCACATGCATCTCAAACATTTCCCGGTTCCTTGCCACACCACAATGTAATACATCTCCGTCCACACAGGGAACAGCACACTCCACCAGTGCTCGAAATGGCGACAGGAAAACGGGTGGAGGAAGTGGCAAACGTATTGCATTTCCACATGAACATCTCCTTGAGAGGTCTGTTTCCACTTCAGAGCGTATGTCTGGCTCACTACAGTAAAACAGGGTGGAAAACTTGAGTACCGAAATCACGTATAAATCAGTACATAGCGGGAATAACAATAAGTTTTGAATTTATATTTTAGAAACTAATCCTTTGCACTAAAATCCGCTTCAGTGTAATATCATTTAAAAAAACATAAAATTTTCAGGAAATTTACTTAAGAATATATAATGTCAATGACTGAATCTGTCGAAAAATGAAAGTTGTGAAGACACTTTCGAACTCTGTGAACACAGCAGGAAATTAAAACCTCTGCACAACTTCGGAGAATCAAATGCGATAGATGAAGAAAGTATCGTTACTTGTCTGTGTCTGAGTCCACTGCACAAACAGCCGTACAGCCTCGTAGGTGTTAAGTAGCTCTGGGAGGAACTTACAACGCCTAGTTCCGATCGAATATGTCAGTCTATACGATGCCGTTGGCAAGAACTTTGAATTAATAGAAAGGACGGTGGTATGTGCTGGCAAAGATTCTGAATAGATTACGCGCGTAACGTAACATAACCTCAGCGATGCGCTTCCAACCATCGCCATTTTTGTAACTCTCAATGGCATATTTAAACAGAATTTGCTGGTATGTCTAAGGTCCATCTTCATGCACACTTCAAGGCTCCCGTATAAATCCGAATTAATTGTGGCGGAAATATTTATATTGATAATCCACAAAACTTTTTTGTTGCAGATGACATCCCCTTGTGCTATTCAACTAAGAGACAAAACAACAGAATTTTGGTTCCAGTCAACACAACAGTATACTTTTGTACATTTTTTATTACCTTTATGACTATGTGTTTCGGTCATTCGACCGCCTTCAGGTCACCTTCACAAAACTTACTCTAAGGTAACACGCAGTGCACTGCATGTTACCTTAGAGTAAGTTTTGTGAAGGCGACCTGAAGATGGTCGAATGACTGAAACATGTAGTCATCAAGGTAAAATAAAATATAAAATAATATATTGTTGTGTTGACTGGAACCAAAATACCATTTTGTTGTTTCTCACAAAACAATAGCTGAAACAAAAAATACACATCTATCGATATTTAATAAGAATCTTTCACGTACAAAAAATGTGTGTCTGGCGTCGATCCCACTCAAAAAGTTAGCACCGCCGTCATGTCACTCTCAAAGATTGTAGTAAATGAAAAGGTACAAAGGTAGGGCGTCCATGCTGACAAGAAGTTCGTATATACTCGTAATATTACTAAGAGTCCGTCAAATGGCTTAAAACTTACTACGCAGCACGTACACGCTGATAAGATAAGGATAAATTAGCTGGAGGACAGCCTGCACTTTACGTAATATACCTCGTAAGCAATTTGTATATTCCGCAGCCAGAAGTTCAGGCATGTTAGTCGAAAAACCCGAAACGAATTAACATTTTACGAGATACAGATACAGAAGGTAGAACAGGTCCGCTATTAAACAAACTCACTAACCCCCTGGGGCAGAGTCCTTCTTGAGAAGCTAACGTGTCCTCCCCCCGTCACGAAATCCCCCGCATTTTATAGGACCGGGAAGGTTCATAAACGCACTCACAACGGCCCGCCACCCGTCCCTGTCCTGAGTCAGATCAATCCAGTCCGTACCCCTGTATCATATTTCTTTAAGATGCACTTTAATATAATCCTACCATCTACGCCTACGTCTTCCATGTGGTTCTTTCCCTCTGTTCTCCCCACCAAAACCATGCATGCATTCCTACTCTCCTTCATACGTGCTAGATGCCCTGCCCATCTCATTCTTCGTGATTTTATCACCCGAACAAAATTTTGTGCGGATTACAGATCATGAAGCCCCCCATTGTGCAATTTCCTCCAATCATCTGCAGAGAAAATAACGCAGGTGTATACTCCAGTGCATTACGCATCCCGATGAAAACTCTTTCCGAAACCTACGACTGCCCATGAGATCCTGAACGTAGGACAATGCACAACAAACGTCTGACTATACTGTACGTTTTACATTAAAGTGTTCGAAATAAGGAAGCAGACATATGCCGTTTATCGCTAATTTATTCTCCACCGTCTGTGACTATACCAGTAAGAAATTAAAAGACTGACTCCAACCAAAAGCTCCCGTACTGTTTAATTACTCCCAACAGCTTCCAACAGTTCGGTTCGTGGCTCTTCATGTGTAGAGACCTACACTACTCTGTGATAATTAAGTCCGCAGGTTACTCAACAAAACCGTTGACCCGTTCAATCCTTGTCGCGATATCCCGATATAAGCTCAATTAAATACGACGAGATCCTTAAATCACCAGGTGTTCTGTGGCAATTCTGTGGCAATCAAATCCGTTCCCAAATACCCTTGGTTCGTACCCCAGCACTTCCGAAATTAAAGAGTTTCTACAGAACAAACACAACTCGCTAACAACTTCAGCTGTAGAAGTAATGCGAAAGGTGCAACTCGTGGCAACGTTCTGTTTATATAAGCGATCCATACTTACTGTCAGGTTCTTCTTTCTCCGGCTCCGCAAGCTAGAGTAGACGGGGTAGTTACTCCGAAGTTTCCGGCAGAGTGACATGGATGAATGGCTGCTATATTTTTCGCTCATTGCCCCTTACACCCCAACCCCCAGGGTCCAACAAATAGGGAATTATACTCTAGCCTACCTGACTAGCTTGCATAAAAAATATAAACGTACGAAGCATATACTGCTTTTAATTAGCTTACCGGAAGTCGCAGTGTGTTTTTTTATCATATTTTTCACTGCCGTCATATGGACCTATATTTATATACATATTATTCAGTTCCACTTGTACCATACTGTAAATATTTATTCAAACTGGTTACAGGAACAATTTTGTAATTTATCCTTACACACTCTATATACCCTCTGTGCAATAAATCTCTGTAAAAAATGACTGCTACACTGTTAACAGGTAAAAAAATTTACCCGTGATGAAGTAACTAATTTAGTCTATGTGTTTAGTTCTGTACTAATAAACTGTATTTTTCAAAAACATTTACTTAACGATACCGAATCATCGGAATTGTCAGAGTCACTGTGTGACTGGAGTGCAGTCAGGTGGGTTAAGTCTTCAGAATGAACAATATCATCAGCTCTTTAGACAAAAGCACAACCGTATCACTGGTGTAACGTCACCGCATATCCATCATAAGTCACCCCAAGCCCATCATACGTTACTGCATACCCATGTGACACTCTGATCAAACATTTTGTATTTTTCAGCGTCTAGGGGCTTTCGCAAAATTGCGAAAAAGACCATTAGCTTCGTCATGTCTGTACGTCTGTCCGCATGGAGCAACTCGGCTTCCTCTGGACGGATATTCATGAAATATATTTGAGCATTTTTCGAAAATCTGTCGAGAAAACTCAAGTTTCATTAAAATCGGACAAAAGGGTACTTCACATGAAGACCAATATACAATTTTGATCACATCTCGCTCAGTTTTTCTTAGAATGAGAAATTTTACAGAAAAACGTTGTAGAGAAAATCAGAACACACATTTTAATTTCAATAACTCTTATCGTATATCATGCCGTTTATGAAATATGTAGAAACATTTTGTAGAGCAGGGCAGGCCACAGACGACATGGCACATGCGCATTTTATGCTGGGTACCTAAGGCTACAAACACACGCTTTCGGAATATGTAACACTTATTGCTTCTCTACTGCAACAATGTTTTCACGAACACGCGTCATGTCACGTTATACGTACACTGCCTACCTTGTTAAGGTTTTCACAGCCGTGTAATCGTGGATTCCGATCTTCTGGGATGTGACATAGAGTGGCTGGGTAAGTGGATTAAGGTCCACAGTCCATGAACCTTGAATCCTTAAAGATAAAAGCGACATCTGCCTTCGAAACGTCCTGCACCACTTACCCAGCAACGCAGCGTCACATATCAGAAGATCCGAATGCTCGATTTCATATCTTATTTACTTGTGGTTTATTTAATGACGCTGTCACATGTCAGATTACTAACGTCGAAGGGCAGAAAGTTTAAAGGCTGTGGAAGGAAGCGGTCGTGGCCCATTGTCAGATAAAACCCGTTCTCAGGCATTTCGTGTTGGAATTCATAAAAACCATGAAAGAGTCAGGCAGGATAGCTATTCTCCCGGACAAGATATGAACCCGGGACCTTCAAAGTATGTAACTACTCACTTTCCCGACCGGAAACACTTTGTATAAAATAACTGTTCAAAACTGCAGATTTATTTTTCTCTCTTATGTGACCAAACTCTGTTGGGTCAAAATCCTATGAGAGCAATGTCTGGAGGTGCCGTACACCATTTCCAAAGTGTACACTATACAGTAACTCCCACCTAGTAGCATGAAAAAACCTACCCTTGAGATATTATTAAAATAATCACTCGAGAGGAACATAAACGGACACAATAAGTACATATAAGACGTACGTTCGGGCAAGTGCAAGTGCTAACGGACGCAAGCAGTTTACGAGTACAGCCAACGGTAAATGTTCGTGGTACTGGGATACAGATCAACATGCAAAAGCCTTAAAGCGCATGCCACGGGTTACAATCGATTCCCAACACGATCTCTGAACTCGAAAGCTAATATAATACTCATATTTACTGAACACCCTCATTTCACTGACTCGCTACGTTATTTTCACCCAGAACCTGACAGGTAATCAGACATCACTGTTCGTCCAACCTGGTGAAGACGACAACCACAGCACACACACACACACACACATACGTACACACCACGCTTTCTTTACCACCCCATCAGTGCTGTAAGCAGATCAACGAGCTCACACAGATAAATTTGTGTAATAATACTGACAGGTTCCACGCAAAGTCCTGAAGTAAAAAGTAACCGGCTACATTAGCATATAAATGACGTTTAATAACGCACAAGCTGCACACGTGTATGGTTATTATACTTCCGGCTGCTCGTATGGGAGATTATGATGATGATTATTATTATTATGATCATCATCAATTATTAAAGTACTAACAACGCAAAGGTCACTTACAAAACTAATAATAATAATAATAATAATAATAATAATAATAATTTGCCATCTTCATGAATACAGGGCACCGAAAACACGTTTGTAGGGAATCTCAAAGGGTAACTGATTCTGGCGACATACGGGGATAAGGCAATCTGCATGCAAGTTCAGTAAAAAGGTAAAGTGATCCCGCTACAGGCCCGGTGTGGTCCAGAAGGTGGGTAGAGGTATAGCTCTACTCTTCCAAGACCGCGGCACTAGAAGGGTGTGAGTGGTCAGCAGCACGCCCCGGCCGCACTTTACCCCCGAGAAAGACCCGGTACCCATTTTACAGGAGGCTGGGTGGGCCCCAGGGCCGGTCTTGGCGGGCGGAAAGTCTCGTCCCCAACGGGATTCGATCCCGGACCGTCCAGCCCGTAGCTCAGTCGCTATAGCAACTGAGCTACCCGGTCCACCATGCAAGTTCAGTAGGCTCTGTAAATCGAAAGTGAGTCAATGTATCTGGAATAGCATAACCACATTGGAGTTAACTGTATCGAGCGGATTGACACGTAATCTTGGTGTGATGCGCATGAAGGACATGTCACTTCCTGTTACAGGAGGAGCTGTAGTGTAGTCGACACAGTACGGTGAAGTACAAGTAGGCTACGTGTATCAGCAGGTCTCGGTATGAAGGTCACTTGTCATTAGCCAGGACCACCAGCTTACAAGTAATGGTTCCCATAATAATGAACGATCTGGTTTGATAAACTTAAATTGCTGTTAGAATACACTGACAACACAGAGGTACGTAGCCTACTGTAGGGAGAAATGCTGCATAATGCAGACCGCGTCGTAGAAGTTACAATATCGTTCCACACTGTTACCGAGGAAGTGCGGATTTCTAATATTCGAATCTTGGTGAGCCGTTACGCCATGTCGAGTGGTAAACAGTTACCAACGCTTCGGACGGTCGCAGTGCCTCCATTTGCAGGGCCAAGCAAGGATTTCGTATTTACTAGTCGATATGGTGCAATATCCTATAAAACTTGTACCTTCAACACATATGTGATAACCTTATGCACCTTCTGCTGTATTTACTCCTCTCGAGAACTTGTGTTCTTTCGAGAATTTCATTACACAAAATACAAAACACACATTTTAGTCCCTCCGACTATCGGAGAAGCTTGTGTGGTGACACGGCTGCATAGTAACTAGGTAAAAGAATTTATGTGATACATGGGAGGTACCTGCGAGCAGTCTTGACCCTACAGACGACTAGAAAACGCGTGTGTTATAAAAATTATAAATAAGCAAACATTTAAAAATACTGACGAAAATATGCAGCTACGCCAGAGTAGGTACGTGGGCAAAACCATTTCACGTACACCAGCCTGCCGGTAATATCTGCTGTCAGGATATTGGAACGCCACCGCAAGGTTGCAGGCCGCGTAATATTGATCTACTGCATTGAGGGACGCAACAAAGCGTCGCGTCGCAGGGTAATTTCACATTGCGACGTCAATCACGGGTTTCTTTTGTGCACATCAGGATCCTACTGTCTGAGTATGCACTGCCGCCCCCCACTGTCCACTGTGTTTACTCGCCACTGGTTATTTAACGACACTGCAGACGTTTCGTGGCTCCGAAACAAATGCGAAGATAGTTAATGAAATCACTAAGAGACAGTGGCCTATTACTCGCGCAAGAAAAAAACCCAAATATCCATACTGCTTTTTCGGCCCATATTCAAACCAGATACTCCGTGAGTACAAGGCAAGTTTCTTACTCTGTGTCACTCGACTTGATATTCATAGATGGTGGATTGGAGAGCACGTGGGATGCCATAGTCGTGGCCTACTTTAAGGCGCTTTCTTGCTGGAATTGAGAAACAAGACGGTGAGGATACTGATCGGCCCGTTCGGTATTTCGAATCACTAACCTTCGGCGTTTTATGGAAAGAAAGGTTGTGCTGGCCAAAAGAAGCAGCAGACCACTGCCAAGAAACACAACACCGCACAGTTCGGTACACCATGATGCTCTAATACAATTCAGTGCATAAATGAAACATGTAAGAAGTCAGTCGTCAAACTGTGGTGAAATAATAATGCAAGCGTGCATTATGTAGATGTACACGGCCTAACTGTACGTGCCAATCACAACGCGCTGAGAAAAGTGTGAAGGGAGGAACTACACGGGTATTTTAAATGTAAACCATAAACAGTCGCCTCATGCAGATTCCAAGTAACATAAAGGTAAAAAGGTAAATTTGCCACTGTGGATATAGTACCAGAACACGAAGACAAGCGGAAGCAGACATACAGTTCCATGCATTTTTAACTCCAGCACCTGATGGAGGTGTGGCCAGCTTCTCCCTCTTGGTCGCTATGCCTCCGTGACGCATTATGTAGGAGGATGGGTGAGCTCCAAATCCTATGTGTACGTAGGGGGAGGGCGAAGATAAACATAGCTGCCAACCCCCTCTCCGGGAATTAAAACCCAAAACCCACATCAGTCACTACAACGAGTAAGCTACCCTGACTTCGAATCCACGCAGGATACACATACATACATACATATATATATATACATACATACATACATACATACATACATACATACACGCACAAAAGATTTCTGATGTGCAAGGATCAAGTCAGTAAAAATGAATACTGTTGAGGTCACCACTCAATAATACTCAATTACACTTCCAGGTACATCAGATGGCAACTGCAATCGTCAGGGAAAAATACGTCTTGTGCAGAACCTGTCACTATGCCACTGATAGGTTATTACGCATACCATACCCGAACAATGTAGCATGGTGAAGTGTTTGTGATACCATCTTGGCAGTTTTTACCATCTCCACCAGGAAAGTTGTGGGGCAGTACCGTAACAAACACTCTGCAAGCATCTGAAAAATTATAACTGGAAACACCACATGTGGGTCTTATTGAAGTTCTGAAAATTCCTTTCTAACTTGAAAGACATCCCATTCAAGGCTCAATATTCCATTTTGTGGACGACGACCATTTTCAACAGCGAGCCTCATAAATCACGGAATGTAATAACGGAATAAATGAAATACCCGAATTTTAATGCATATGTAAAATTGGCACGCTACAAACCCCTGAAGACGTACTGCATTCGTTTCAATTATTCAAAATAAAATTCGTTTTTATTTCGCTTGGCGTGTTTGACTTCGCATTACTATAAGTTGTTGAAACAAGTACACTTTACTGTACTAAACTCGCTAAGCTGTGCAAATGATTCGAATTACACCGTCTGCTGAACTCAATGCAGCAGCCATGCAGCTCGCGTTTCGTTATGTGTGTATGTCCAGTCTTCTAACAGACGAGTGTCAAATGTTAGAGCATTCCGTCGTTAGCAAGGAATTGTAATACACCCTCGCTTCAAATCAGACTAACGGAATGTAAGTGCGCTGTATAGTTTCACGACACTGTTTACTGTCAGATCATATCGTGTCTGTCGTAGATTAGTTATATATGAGTATGAAGCATTTATAGAATAATAGTGACAGGGGGAAATCAAAAGTACTCACAGAAATATCTGCCTCAGTAACACATTATCCCATATTGACTGGTCTGGTTTCGAACTCTTATACTACTAATACAACAATGCTAATATAAATAGATTACGAACTAAAGCGGTAGCTGAGGCACCACCGTCAACAACATACCCTACAGAGAATTACTGTTTACTTGCACGCTTCGATTTTCTGTCGGAGTTCCGTTGTAAGTGATTATTAGGTATCTATTTTCTGTAGAAAGTACGGTAAATGCAGAGAATACGGTAACGAGCGTCTCTGTACTTCAAGACCAAAGAAACAAGTGAGCGATGGTAGACCCTTTAGTGTCAAACATCATCGACTCCTGCAATTAATGAATATCAGTGGTCAGTTTAACGCTCAGACGGTTTTTACCCATGGTGAAACATCTTGTAATATACATTTGATAGGAAATCGAGCTGGCCTTGAGCCCATCTGGACTCGGTAGCGCCGAGAAAAGTCCCTTCCTTCTCGGGAACTGAACCCAGGTTGTACAGTCCTACACTTACTAAGCTATCCCGGCTCCAATACAGAATAATGAAAACGGTACTTCTTGGTTCCAAACTGCATTGTGACCATGTGAACTCACCAGTTAAATTGGTGGACAGTGGGGAATACAGAGCTGCAGGGATGTGTGCGGGTGTTAAAACACCCTATATCCAATAACTGGGCGGTTCGTGTCCACTAACTAGAAACCAATTCCGATTGAGTTCCACCTCATACAAGTACGGATAAAAGAAAGGCCATATTGACTCTCAATCATGCCGCTGCAAATCCCACTGGCCAGTCGTTCTTGATAACCAGTGCAGCATCCTACCGTTTGATTTCAAAAGTCCACCGCAAAATCTTCAACATGGGTCAACACAAATTCCTCTTGCTTCCAGTATACGATATATTACGTAGGCAACACACGGTTCAAAGCAAGGAAGAAAATATTCTCTGCATATATATATATTCGTCTTATAAAATTCCTTTTAATTACTCGGTCATAGTCCATTAATTTTGCATTAGCCTGACTTGCCTTGGTGAAACCAAACACACTTCATTAGCTAGAATACATTCATACATTTAGCGTCAAATTCAGGCTATGTTACGTTCTACCATCTTCGTTTCGTCATTTTTTCCGACGTATTCAAAAGTTCACATTACAACGCAGTTTAACACAGAGTTCATAAATGTTCAAAACGTCTCGTAAAGATATTTTCACTCGGTGATTGACATATTTAAACACAGTTCAAATGCCTCTAAGATGGAAAACGGATTCATCCAACAAAGGACACGGTCCAGTGACGAGCTCTAGTGAATTCTGCAACAAACTTTCGGGTTAGGCCCACAAAATGGTGCAGAATTTCTTGGGCAGGTGAGTGGCTATCAGCTGCTACATCGAGTTACTTAAGCATGCGGGTTTTCTTTAATGTTTATTTAATAAGGATGTATTAACTCGGCCTATATAGCGTCGAATGACGGAATTACTAAGGAATAATGGATTTAAAATGATTTGGAGAATGCCTGGATAGTTTATAAAACCACGAACGACCTGTCAGAATCAACGATTTCCGGGTTTAAATCGGGGTCCGTCAGAATACCACTTAGAAATGAACCCTCACCATAAAATGAGTTAAAAATAATGGAGCGTTTCAAGAAATTTGGCTGTACGCTGCTGTAAAAAGGAAGAGCATTTTATTGCAGGGTGACAGTTTAGCTTTTCCTGCCGCTGGCACATCTTTTTGTGACAGAATGTACACACAGAACATAACAGCGTAAAAACAGTTCTGAGGTATGAAAAAGAAATGTTGAACCGCAAGACAAACTCAATAGCGACTAGTTTTTTTTAAAACAAAAGCGTTTCTGTGGGCTGATTTTCCTATCGATTAACCGGTTGCAGAAAATAGTTTGGAGTAGGTAACCGTTGACAGTTTAACAGTGGCTGCATACACCACCTGATGTGACATCAAACAACTATTCACTTTGTCACACATAGGCACTGTACTTACGTGTTGCGTCCAATTCTCAAACAAAACGCCCAGTGTCTCTATAAATAACATTACCCGGCCGATCAGTATATTGGGCACGGACTATGTTCTCTGTGAGGTAAGAAATTGATTTTTATAGGCAGTATGATTTACATAAAGGTCAGTCTCTAATAGTTTGCGTATTAGGATACAGTAACATCATATTGATTCACTTGTTGTGATAAAAGATACGTATCTGTATTAAAATGTGGTTTAAACGGTTCAGAGGTCCCTGGTACTAAGCAATCAATCGCGTAACCACCAGAGGCGATATCAGCTAGCGTACCAGCTATTAATTTTCTAATGCTGCACGGTGGTTAATGAATCAATCAGTGTCTTTGTCAGATACACTGGTGCTTTTCTTGGGGAATATCCGTCAAGCTTCGGTGACACGGGCTATACTCAAGCAGGCAACTTCACAGCTGACGTTAAAGGACAGACTACAGAATACGGCGCTCGCAGTTCGGGAAATGCAGGCCTATTGATATTTAACTTCTGGTCGTCTGGGTTATAACAGGGATATCCTATAATAAATAAGGAGGCAGGAGGTTCCTCCGAAATGTTGGTAAGCACCTACCAAAGTACACAGCATCATTTAAGTATATTTAGCGACGCTGAAACTATCTCAGGCCGTGGCCTACAGCCTCGAATAATAAGATAATTAGTTGGTAATAAACTGGAAAGGATGTGATCGGGTGTGACCATAGTCTGATAGGAGCGATAGTACAAACATTTCACGGCAGTCTCCCTCCGGGCCTATATTTGAGGCCGGGATATTCTGAACACGGAGCAGGTGTCCTCACTATACCACGTAGTTCGTAGTCAGGGAGATGTTTATGTTACAAAACAATTTCCTAATATGAGCCACCATAGTTTTGGCCAAATTAGAGTGACGACGTTTGGTGGTAAGTATGTGAACCGCTTCATTGCGACGTAGGGAATGATCTGTGACGAAGAGCAAGGCTGCGTGTTGTAGAGGAGGGTACGTGAATCAATATTCTGAAGTTCTTGACAGGGTTCTCTGTATACATAGCTTCGTATCTGATGATCAATCCAGACACTCGATTTTTTTTTTCTGTGACGCAACAATCCAAATCAGATCTAGGCCGCCACGCTGGTGAGGTTTCTAAACCACGTACAATTACACACACACGCGCGCGCGGTATTCATCTTCTAAAAGAGAGTCCAGATCGTCGCAGAAGCCGCTACCTATACAACACACAACAAACACAAGACGCGAACATTCATGCCTTCATCGGGGCTCGAACCCGCGACACCCGCAATCAAGAGGTTGTAGACGTATGCCTTAGACCGCATGGTCATCGTTCTTGGCAATATTCGACTTACTTGCACATATTCACGGCCCATAAAGTAAGCCATAATACGGACTATTTACCTGTCTTTTCAAAACGTGTTCTGAACCTTGGGCTTGTTATTAACTACTGAAGACGGAGAATTCCTAATAAGGGACAGTGTCTCATATTTTCGTTGTCTGAAGGCTTCCAAACAATTTTCCGTGACAAAATGACCTCTGCAGTCATACGCGAAGGACATATTCCGTTCTTCTAAGGGGCCAGTAAATATCCACTTACGAAGGAGACCTGTTCTCCGTACTGAGTTTCGCAAATCACTAATGTACTATTGTATAGCCATGAACTGAAGATATTGCGGACTAAAACGTCGGGCCACAAAGCGTACGGAGATCAAATGGCAGTACGAAATGGTCTGAAAAACGTATTTAATCAATAAAAATCATCCGATACCAGGGAATGGTTTCAATGCTTTTAAAAAAGACAGAGTATTAGCCACGAGAACTCTTGAAAGCATCTCCGCTAGATGGGTGAAAGGCTTTACATCAAAAATCGTGGCCAAGCTAATTCAAGTACAGGATCCCCCCACCCCCAAAAAATAGAGAGAGAGAAAAGTAGAATGTAACGGTCATCTAGTAACTCAGAGGGGGAAAATTAATTTGAAACTGATGACTCTGTTTATGACATAAGCGACAGAGACACACAAACTTTTTCACACAACTCTTCTTGCATGATAAGCATGGCGAAAAATGGCCCTAATGTGAGACGTTCCATGGTTGGGTGCACGAAGACCGCATGTACAGCAGAAATATAAAACTGTACATTAAAAAATGAAAAAGTTTACTCTCTCTCATATTGGGACACCACGTGTATTTAATAAAAAGGTGACATGTTAGCGTAATGTCTGTACTGACAACCCCTAAAAATGGGTTATGAGAGTCTCGGCGTAAAGTACAGCGTTCAAGCGGTGATCAGTTGGTTCCAAAAGGCATTTCGGTTCAGCAAGAGCCTTTGTAGTGCTTCGTTGCGAGACAATAAAACAACGCTACATCGAACTGTTATTATTCCCCTTTCGCATATCACTTCCGACGATTAATGGGTAAAGTCACTTGCTTGAATCTCGTCCCAAACGTCAAGCAAAGTGGAAAGCGACTGCTTCCACTTCGCACCAAAGCAGAAGCCTCATTCCCGCCTTTCAATCGCTTAGACTGAAGAAGCTTGTTATATATTCCCGATTTACTCAAAGATTCTTTTAGTACCTCAAACTACACCGCGTCGAATACAAGTACGACCAGTGAACACCGAACTTAAAACTGTGAGGAACGAAACATTCGTGGCCTAATATAAATAACATTTGTCTGGACATAGAGGGAGGAACTAAGAAAAACCATGGTAAACCTCATAGAAAGTATGCTGTTTGGTGTAATTTGTCCGCTGTTGGCGTAGTAGACCCATCATCCCCAGTAGAGATGTAAACTCTTAATGGCGCATTTCTTGAAGAGAAATTTGGGAATGGACTTTGGTTTCAGTTCTGTTTACATTTAGAAAAAACATTTTCACAACAACAACCTCTATTCTGAGATGCGCGACACCATCTTCACGACTGACGATAACAATATAAGCGCCCAGCATGCTTCGCGCAAACACACCACCATCATAACAAATGACGGGCAACAAACACTAAAACAGCACCCTCATTAAGATGCCGTATACGACCCGCATCCTATGCCACTGGTTCTGGAATAGTTCAAAGCATGCAAATCCAAGTGCCTTCGGTATGACTGACTTTACTGATTAAGTAACACAACAATTAACTTACAGTCGCACAATTTCCCTCATCCCGGACGCATAGCCTGCTGCTCTGCTCGTAACAGCCGACCACCAGCAACCAAGGCATTACACACCATATGCGGCAATAACACAAGTACAGTCTCGAGCTCCTGATGATGGGCATATAAGTGCCCGAAACATGTTGAGCAGATTATAAGTGCAATAAAGCATTCAGTAGCATCTAGTTGGTTTTCTTCTCTACGCTTATACTACGATGCACG
>Ga0136643_10004282_pt1 | contig 19620 bp, 13 predicted proteins | sample TergutLab28metaG_FD_96883 | JGI IMG/M metagenome (GOLD analysis project Ga0136643, IMG submission 96883) | Labiotermes labralis P1 segment gut microbial communities from Petit-Saut dam, French Guiana - Lab288 P1 (version 3) (version 3) | ecosystem: Host-associated > Arthropoda: Insects >...
AAAAAAGGTCATAACTCCGTAACCGTCCAAAATCGGACACATGTTTATATGAACTTTTTTGATCACAAAGACCTAGGAAATCACCTCCTGCAGTTATGCCCTAAAGTCGTGAAACACCCTGTAGAGTGCTTAACAAGTGAAATTTTGTGATTAACTACTAAATTCATATCAGATTAAAACAAACTATCATAATATTATCTATATCTCTTGCAATAAGCACAATATTCATTAATTAACTGTAAGTGCATTTAGTTGGAACTGAATGAATAAGATGACAACTAATTTTGTATCATTCACAGAGATGACATGATAGCCCATTGTGTTGGTTCAAATGGACTGTAACAACACAAGATACTTTTGTAGAATTTATTCTTTTCATACTAGATAGAATATCTTTATCTATGGGAACTAGTAGTTCAGGGGTAAGAATTCTGTGCCAGAGATCTTTGGTTCAAAACTGGCTAGATTCATAGATTTTTCTGCATGACTGACCATTCCTTCAGCTCCAATTGTAAACCACAGTGAATGTAAGAAAAGGAAAACACGCCTAAGTTATGGTGTAGATCTTCACCACAGACAAGTAGGTAGATTACATGGTCATATAGAACACTAATGTAGATATTCATCCCAACAATAAGAACAGATCTTAATAATATGTATTTCATAATAAATACTGCAGTCAGACTTGTTTTTACACTAAACAAAGAAAACAACCATATTCCAGCCAGCTATTCATCATTACAAGAATACTAGTAATGTAAGAGACTGTTAGCCAAGAGGAGTAAGGGAAAAATTTCAACAAATTTATACAACTATATATCATGAATTTAAATGAGTATCAATCACTACATAATTAAAACAACTTAGATCAACATGGTGTACTTGTATGTTTCATTATCTTCTTATTCGGAACTTGTATTTTGAATTTCCTCGTGTTCATACAATATGAGAGACAAATTCCACAGAAAACATAAGTTTGACAAAAAATGCAAGTTCCATTTACTGACACCAGGTAAAACAATCTTATAACAAAATTAAAAAAATGTATGCCTGTAAATATAACAAATAAATTAAAATTAAATATGGATGATCAAGTATACAATACAAATCAGTATCTTACTTCTATCACCAAATTTAAATCTTCAGTGCAGGGCAACACACTCTGTGATAACCAATTTTATGTCTCCTTGAAAGTGATGTATTCTTCATACTTATTGTAAAGTCTGGTTCACATGTCTGATCCTTTTACCCATATAACAGAACTTAATAATAATGTGTAGATACAGCTAAATACTATCAATTTAACTACTGACTACTTATCACTATCAGTGTTTGACTATAGAATTAGAGTTCTCCTGCTCCAGGTGAAAATGTATAATGAAAATGATCCTGTGCTGCAGAGTTAGAATACATACTGCATTACTTCATGTTCCAGCATAAGGGATTATATACCTTTATAAAGGACACACAAATTGTACTACTTGACATAGTATGTTAAGGTGCATACACTTAATATGTGATCAGCTCATTAAAATTACTATGAAGTGTACATATCTGTGAAATACTGTTATCATAATTTTAACATTTTACTGGGTAACTAAATTTCAGACTGATTCACAAACAGCCATCAGTTCTCCACTGACAAATGAAGATTAATTTTTTGGTATATGTGGTTACAACATTTTCAGTAGCTATATTTTCCACATCTAATAGAAATATTCTCAAGTATCTGTTGGGTAGAAAAAAACAATGGAACAAAAAAATGGAGAAAAGGTGAAAACAGCATTTTGTAAGTGGTATGTAATAGTTTCCAAATAAGTCTACAATGTTATTTACTGCAAAAACAGATTATATATATATATTCCTGAAGCTGTAGGGTAAATGTCTGTCGCACTTCACTGTAATAACATGAAGGTTGGACATATTCACTTACTGCATTAAAAGAGCTGACACCTGTTCAAGGCACTTACATTTAGTTCATTTGAATAATAATGTTACTGGCAAGAAACCTAAAAGCCTCATTGGTTTAAGAGACTGAAAAGGAAAGAGAATGCAGGTGGAAAGCATCCAATACAAGCATCTGTATGTGAGTGGGGGGACAGTGAAAACTGTGTTTAAAAGTTCACTCTAGAACAGGCCACGAAGGCCCAGAGGGGGAGTCGAGGTATAGCTCTACTCTTTCTTTAACCTCGGTGCTAGACGGTTGTGGGTGGTCAACGCACCACCCTGGTTGCTTACTCCTGGGAAAGACCCAGAACCCATTGTATAGGAGGCTGGGGGGGCCTCAGAGCCAGTTGGGACAGGTGCAGAAAATTTCACTCCTCCCGGGATTCAAACCCTGGACCGTCCAGCCCATAACAAGTCGCTATACTGACTATGCTATCCGGGCTCCAAAAACTGTGTTAACTAATTTTAAATGATTCATGACCATGCACTGATGTTCATTACATGAAATATAACCAACCAGTTTGTATACAGACATGCAAATTTACTGTATTAGACACAGCTGTTTATAACAAAATTAATTTATATATGTGTATATACACTTGTTGGTCGTATTTTGCACAACGTAATTACTAAGTATGCCTAAAAATTACAACTGAAATTCAAAGAAAAACCAGCGTGCTACAAAATTTTTTATTTTATATCTGTAACTATGGTACTTCCATGGTGACCAAGGTGTGCACGTAATGTTTTGAAAAATTTCTCAAACAATTCATTGTAATTCAAAAATACATATGACATTTACAACATTAATGCCTACAGCTTTTTTTAAATCATGATATTCACTTAATTTGACGTTCATTAATGTCACAAGTTAAAATTACACCTATAATTAGCTGAAGGAATTCCAGACAATATTATTTAGCTTCCATTTACAAACACTAGTTGATATGTAATTTCATCAAGACTTGTTCATAGAGTGTGCTGCTGATGGGCAAGATCTACCATAATGCACTTTATTTTATGTTACATAGTACAAATGCCAACAAATCTCCATTATTTTCCACACTTTAAGCTGCAGTATACATGAAAATACTGACGAATAGACATTCCATTCTTTTATAAGTAAGACATACTTTATGTTCAGCTTCTCATAATTTTACATGATGCTACAACTTACACGCTTTTCTTCCATCTTTAGACATTTAACACATAACACAGTTATATAATTATAAGCAACCTCTATTGTTCAAAACCCTAAGAGGTGCAAGTGAAGTGATACCAATAGTATTTATGTTTGACACAGGCCAGGCAATGTACATAAAAGGTAACATTAAGGTGCATTCATGTAACCACTGTGGCTGTGGAAAACCAGTGAGTATTAAACATTATGAGTGTGTGTCTGTATTCTTCCTTTAGTTACTTGGCATGCAAATGACATCTTTTCTGCACTGTTATTGTAATGTAATCTTTGGCCTGCCTAGCTGTACCACATTTTTCCAAATTATCACGGACAACATTTATTGAACATGAACTGTAAGTTTTGATTGCCTCTAATACTTTTGTCTGGAACACCTCTCACTATGCGAAGAATGCAGCGAGATACTGTCATAAACTAATGTACGTTTTCATGTAAAGTCCCGTTATTCTTGTCAGATTTTAGTGAAACTTGTATTTTCTTGATAGATTTTTTAAAAATCCTCAAATATAAAATTTAAAGAAAATCTCTCCAGTGTGAGACAAACAGTTCCATATGGCAGACACACAGACATGCTGAAGTGAACAGTTGCTTTTTTGCAATTTTGCGAATGCATCTAAAAATCTTATTTTTCAAATTAATCGAAGTACCAACATAAGAAACAAGATGTAACACTGAAAAGCATTGCCTCCTGGCCACAAAATTCTCAGCAACTGGTACTATTTGACAAACAGAAACTTGGTAGTAGTTTACTGTATCTTTAGAAACTGTAATTTTTAAAGGTAAATATTTTTCATTATTATATAATTTTAGTTTCTGATTAGTGATAGTAGCCCATGTGTCATACTGGACAGTCTGGTAGATTTTATTACAAAAATCCACAATTTAACATTGATGTTAAAAATGTCTGTCAAAGAGAAGCAGACTACTACTCTAACACCATTTAACTGGAAAGATTGTGATGCACCAGAACTAAGGAATCATGGTTTCATTACCAAAAGAGGCAAGAGATTTTTCTCTTCTCTGGCTTATGGGGCCCACCCAGGCTCCTAATCAGTGGGTACTGGGGCAGTTGAGGCAAGAAGCTTACCACTCACCTCTGACAACTACTGAGGCTAAGAATGAGTGGAGCTACACCTCCAATTCCCCATATGCTTTCATGGTGTGCAGACAACTATGATGTCCCAGACATTTAAAAGTGAAGGGAACTATGGCTCTTTTGGAACTTATGAATACAAAGTGACTCTAACTGCCAACTAGAATGAACCAGATCTGGAAAACAAACAGTTAGTAAAAATGATAAAAATAAATAAGATAATTTGTACTACAATAAACAGTACTAAAATATATAGGTTTATTATGGATTATTCAAAAATCTAAATTATAATCCTCACAATAATTCCCTCCCAAAGACAAAAGTAATTCTCTGACAACACATAATGTATTTATACATGTTACGCTCAAAGATCGAAAACGCTCCTTGAGTGGAAAAAATGACAATGCGTTGTGGCATTACAGAAAGAGCTACAATGCAAAATTGCGTGTTGTGGCTGTTGTTAAACAACCACAATGCACTGTGGCATGAGGGAAACATGCCACAATGTGAAATGTCTTTTAACTGCTTATAAGTTTAGTAATTTATTGATAAAAATACATGTAATGTAGGCCTAATGAAGAACACTGGCAAAGCTCATTTATTTTTACAGGAGCTGTTAGAATGACACTTAGAATTACACTTCATATTTTTCAAAAGACATTTGCACTTTTTATTGATGCAGCACCTCTTACAATTGCAGCTTACAAATCCCTGCTTACTTCCAGACGTTATCGTTGAGGCTGACCGAAGAGATAGTGACCCTGAGGGCACATCATGTGCCTCGATGAAGTTGCTGTCAGCAGTTTTGAATTCATTGCAAGCATACAGCCGCTCAAGTAGGCCTTCCTTTGTGCCCAACAGATAAAGCCCAGAAGAGCTGACATCAACAACGACTGCTAGGACATTTCTGGGGGCTAGACATTCTCGATCAAGGTCAGGCACCCTGACCACAATGTTTGTCCCAATATCAACTGCTGGAGGTCTTGAGTTGGAGAGATACCATTTTTTGAGCCTGTTGTTCCTGACCAGATTTTGCACCTTCTCGCTCAATGATGATTTGATTTTTCCTTTCGCAGAGGTTGCAAGTGACTTTCAGTCCAAAACCCTCACTGTCTTCACTGTAACTTCCCCAACTTCCACTTCCACTTGTGGTCATTTCCTTTAATAGCCACGACACGACTTTCGCATCATGGCATATCTTCACATGCCAACGTGTTGCAGTTGTTTAAAAACAGCCATAACACGAAATTTCATGTTGTAGCTGTTTCTATAATGCCACAACGCGTTGTCATTTTTTCTGCTCAATGAGCGTTTTTGATCTTTGAGCGTAATATATATACAGAAAATCTGTGTGTGTGTGTGTGCGCATGCGTGCATTCATGTGCAATGTGCGTATGTTGGTTGGTACTGACACAGAATATGACCTTTACTGTCATAAGGAATAGGCCTTAATTCAAATTTTTACAAAATATCAAGTCACAAGTGTTGTGGATTTAAAGGCTTGTCAGCATCAATGCTTATATGCCAAGTCTCAAGTTTTAGAGGACAGGTGTGTGATAGTGCATTAACTGAGAATAGTCAAGTTTTGCTAACTAACAATCATTAAGCAGTAACGATTTTGCTTATGAACTCCTTGAATAAATCATACAAATTCTGATTTTCAGAAAACAGAAAGCATATGCGGTAACAATGCAGAATACAGTTTTGCTTATGTGCGTACACCACAAAAAGTTCAGAGACCACATTTATACCTGCGAAGTTCATACACTTGGCACATGCATCCTTACAATAAAATAATTAGAGGTCTTATTCCATAAATAATTCTCAACATTTATCACAACAATCTCTCTCTGATATAATCAAAATTACTAAAAAAAATAATGAAGCATAAACAAAACAATATGTAACATAACTTATAGTAGCATGGATTCACCATGTTCATGCATTAATGGAATTGGCATTTGGGATTAGGCTACAGAGGATGAAGGTTTCCTGATGTCTCAACAAACATTTCAGTTGCCATTTTCAGCAAGAGGTCAACCAAACAACCAAAGGCTAAAGCTTAGCACAAACAAGCTGATATATCTTGGCCCATTTTGCCTGTGCAGTGTACACACTGCAATGCTAGGCTATGTATGACACAGAAACCTTGTAACTACAAGAAGGTAGAAAGGGGACCTTAAATATGCCTGGCAGTGGGTAAGGTGTGAGAGGTTGAGGCCTGATTGGACTGGAAAAGACTGCAGTGTTAAGCAATAGGGGAGCATCCCCAATGTCAGCGAAGAGAGGCAAAGAAAGTTTTCCGCAGCAACAGAAAATCTGCAGCCTGCCAGCCAGCCTCCTCTCCCCCCCCCCACACCCTCCATTCACCCACCTCCTCTGAACAATGGGCAAATGCCTCCTGTGCAGGTCATCCGAAGATCCTGTATTTCTGCAAGAACTTTGTCACCTCTTTTCCTGTTTTCCCATGTTCCTAACTTTTCATCACGTGTTTTGATATTCATGGGGACATTTCACTGTTGTTAAGCAACACAATCCTCCAACCAGTGATATCATTACCCTCCACACCACATGCACTGATATATATATATAAAACATCTCCTTTGTGTAACCTGAAGAAGCCAACTGTAATGTTCACCTACACATCAGGAAACCTCTGGTCCTCCAAGTCTCCTGATTTCAACATACAATATCACACACTGAACATCAGTCATGAAAGCCTAATAACTAGAATTATATTGCAGACTATTATGTTCTCTAGGAGTGCAACAAAAAGCATGTAAATGTAATAATTTCCAAACTGAGCTGCTGCATATATATAATAGCTTCCCTATTCTCCTAACCTCCTAACTAACATAAAAGGATTTAATATTATTGTCCTGTTCAAGACTGGAGGCAAAACAACAAAATGTTTGTAAGAAAGTTTATTCTGTGTGCACTTTGCCTTTTAATGAGTATCTGTAATGATATCAGTATGCATACTCCACACTATAAAAAAAGTTTCAAGATCATAATTGTGGTTTGATAACATGCACACAAAAAAAGGTATGCAGATGTCTTAACAAATCTCATTTTTTCCTTATAACATTCAAAGTTCATACAAAATAGGAAGTATACTCATGAGGCATTACACCTCGTCGAGGATAGAAAGTATGATTAACTGAATAGTTCAGAAGGTTAGTAAGAGATGACATGTAGATATCCGCAAACCGAAAAAGTCGCCTAGAGAAATATGTAGGGTTGTGGTAAGTCCGGAAGACACTACCAAACTGTTGATTGAAAACACACTTGATCTTTTGCCTGAAAACAAAAAACAAAATGGGTTTTAGACATGAAAAACTGATAAGCATGAAAATGTTTGTGCCTCTTCTAATAGGAAAACTTGGATGTGCAGCGTTTTTCTTTCAGTCTCAGTGTCTTCTTTTTCTAATTACTGATTAAAATAACATGTTATCAAATTCCATTTAATAATGAAGCATTAGAAATCATAACAATATGTGCAATGACAATGAGAATGGTGATTGGCAATAATAATGATCAGAAATTATTATTTTTAAATATGTTATTAAGAATGAAAATGACAGTAAAAATCTCCCTATATTTTCATGCTTCTGAGACGATATACCTCACTCCCAGCTGCACATCCCTATAGGTCACTACACATTACCTCCCTATCGGTGGCAAGTGGTGCAGTGTACCTAAGGTAGGCAAGTACCAGGGCTGTCTTCCTTGGAACAGTCATAAAATCAGTATGTTACTACATATAGGCATTTCGTGTCACTAGCTGCATGAGATACATCACTACATGGCTTAGTGAGCAGGGATTTAAACACTGGAAGATAATTCTCCAAAAAGTTCTTGAACTTGATCGACGGCATCTCACTACATCCCATGAAATTTACAGTTGTTCTGGTATGTTCAAGGAACCTGAAGGCTCATCAATCCAAGGAAGAGCTATCCTGATCAAAAAACACAAAACACACCCCCCAAACCCCCCCCCCCAAAAAAACGCGCGCGCGCACGCATGCACAGAGAGAGAGAGAGAGAGACAATACAGTATCTACAAAAACAGTTTGTAACAGTAAAATTCAGAGCTGCAGCACTTCTATACATTGTAAATACATGTAAGTATTGTTTGAATGTAAATCTGAGAAACAAGTCATTACATCAACCTTTTGGCGCCGGAATTATTTTTTTAATTTTAGCACATCCGGTATATAAAATGTGAATAATAGAGGAAGCAAATACGTTAGAATTATGAAACAAACTGCATTTTGAAGAGAAAAAAACCAAGAGTATATATATCATGTTTAAAATATTCAGTACCTATATTTGTTGAAAAAAATATAAAATGCAACTTTAGAGGTTAGCGGTGCGGTACGACCACTATAGTTGACATTAGGTGTCAAAAGGTTAATATAATAAGTAGCATTTACCGAAGATCATCTCGTTCTGCCATCCATTTTGACAATACTTCTTTCTCCTCAGCTGAATCACAATCCTGAAAGTCCTCTATGAGCTGTGTTAACATCTGCAGCCAGTTGCAGTTCATCTTGAACTCTTCATTATTCAGTGTGTCAATCTCATGCTATTTAAAAATGGATCAGCAAGAATGAATGTTGCCTGAAGTGGACTGTTTATAAACGTCCATTTATCAGAATGTGGGGCTACCAAGCACATGATTATTGTAGGTGCATTTCTACAATATTAATTGCAAATGACATACATATATTATTCTTTGAGGTGGTAACTTCTCATACAGTAAAATTAGTTGGAAGTAAGTATTTTACAAATGAAAAATATAAATACAAATTAATGCACATTAAATCAAATAGTAAAGAAGAGTTACATGTGAATTTTAATTAGAAGTGAGGAAAAATGAATGGTGAATGAACACCATAAACACTATCTAACAATCAAAGAGATAATGAGGGGGAAAAAATACATGTGAAAAAACAGTGTGAAGTAACAAGCAGGAATAAACCAGCAGCATCAGGCCTACTTAACAGTAACACATACGCAAACATACAGCATTCAGGCAGCTCCAGTGGCATGATGTTCATACCAAGTTTTATACAAACTGATCAACTGTTTCAAAAACTGAAACAGGTCACACACATGCACAAGTGCATATGCAAACACCATACACTTTCACAACCTAGCTGTCTCAAAACCCTCCTTTTTTTTTAAATTTTAGGGATGAAAGCAGGTTAAAAAAAAGTTCTGTTATTAAAGCATCTTTATTTCACAGAAATGTAAAACTGTCTCATTAGGTTAGTGAGTTTTTCCAGAAAATTTAACTATATGTAAGTCTCCCAAAACTCTTTTCTCTTCCATCTCCTAAGTATGTGCTATTAATAAGGTTGAGAAAACAATAGAGCATGTATTACAACTCACTTTGAGTTCATGAATGATAGCTCCAGTCCGCCAACCATGTTCCAGGGTGACATCTGCCAGATCACTGTAGGGATGATCTCCAAAGTAAAGGACCTGCTCTCCCCTCCATCCTGTCATATCTTGAAGCTGTTTCACTGTACCCTGAAGTGGAAGGTTAACATTCAATATCCAAAACTTAATCAATTAAAAATTTAAAGGCCCATGTGGCACACAGGCAGCAGATGGTACATATCAGACCTCCACATAGTCACCACTGGTGTTTACACACTTGTCCCTCTATGGCACCAAGACTTGTATCCTTGCATAGAATAAATACATGTCAAGGGTTTGTAATTGGGCAGTAACAGCTTGCTTCATGTTGATATCTGTTGTGAAGTACTTGCCAGCCAGGTGCTTCTTACATGGCCTAAAGAGATGGAAATCACTAAGCATGAGATTGAGACTGTAGAGAGGGTGGTTCATAACTTCCAAGTAACTAGCAGCAAGTCATTTTACAAACCCTCCTTTTTTGTGGGAGAAGGGTCTGGTAAATGAAAATGATTTTCTACTGCTCCTTTCTTCATATACTGACCATTAACCCTTTAACGCTGGAATTAAACCCCTCCAAGCAATGCTGCCCACCGAGATTTTTAGCTGGGACTTTTAAATTTTATTGCTTACTCTTCGGAAAAAAAAAAGCATATCTCATAGACCTTACCTTCAAATTTAATGAAATAAAATTTTACACTCTGCTTATGAATTGGTTAATCCGGGAAAAAATGTTCACCTGTTTTTATAATAAATTTAGGCCTGTCAATCGCATGCATTATACAAAATGTGGTGTAAATAGTTCATTACTCAAGTAATTCTGGTTGCTGCATATGGTGTGTGACACCTTGGATCACTGTTTTATCATGACACACAGTATTCACAAAGAGGGTGATATATTACAAATTTACTTTTGTGTGATATTCCGCGAAACGAGGCACCATGCACAGGCCCACATCACATCTGGTGCACTTATACACTGTGCCCTTTCTTTGGCTGCAAGAAGAATACAGATGGCAGCACAGTTGTGTTGGTGTTTTCGCTGGCCAGTGTTTGTTATGGCGATTTCTTAGGAGGTGGAGGGGGTACATTCTGGCTCCATAAAGAAACCTTGACCTTCAAGGGTCATGCTGCTTAGCAAGCCACAGCAGTTTATCCTATAGAAGTGAACAAAATTGCTCCAAACTTCAAAACACTGTATATGATGTCTTTAGAAGTAGTTTGGTGCTAAAGGGTTAACTGGCAGTTATCTATGCATGTTATGCCACCATAAAAATAAAGCTGTTTGAAAAATTATGACACCAATGGCATTAATTATTGTAATGTTTTCAGACATTTTTAAGTGAGAAGGGGCAGGGATAGCAAAGTTTTTCATCGCCTGAGACAGCATTTAGGCCTGTTCTGGCCTCGGAATAACATAAACTTATAGTGAACCTGTGACGAACAGATAAACGCTTGGATTTCTCAGACTAGCAGTACAATTCACGAGGGTTTTGTAGGATTTTGATGACATATTTAGAAAAGAATGGAAGACTTATGACAAATGAGACACTAAAATCTATATTTGACATGGAGAGAGTGAATTTCCTTCAGTGACAATGTTGTGGTTGGTATTATGTTAGTAGACATAAAGGTTTAATTTAAACAAAACGTATTTTGTACCTCATAATAGATTTTTCCTTTCTCCAGGCCCGTGACACGATCCCAGAGTTGTGTCCGACTTTCACGATCATAGATTCGGAATGGTCTTGACTCATCTGTGAAGAACTTTGGCTTACGAGCCTGAACAATCACCACATCAAAATATTGCATCCAATCATTTCCAACTAGCAGCTCCATTCCTTTGTTCCTATTAGGAGAATTATAACAGAATGCATATACTGACATGAGAATACCTGTTCATTGACTAATGTCAGTATAGTCACAACAGGCAAATAAAACAATCATTCATGATAACTCACACGAAACGGTATGGACTATTGGTGACAAGGAAGAGCTTCTTGCCTGCAGCCACCAAGCGGTCAAAAAACTTGCGGATGTCTTGGTTTTGCTGTAAGTATTCTGACACATTCTGCTCTACAATTCCATGCATTATTGGATGCCCACTCTGTACTGAGCTCTGTGGGAACAGCAGTTACACATCTGATTATACTTGGCTCAAGGCAGCCACAAACCCCTTCAATTAGCAGAAAAGTTCTGAAAGTGACCAGGCTTATGGCAATAAGTTTCAATCTCATTATTCAATGTTCTTGCTTTCCGCATACCTCAGACAAACTCAGTACTGAAGCTGTTTACTTCAGGACCCCCAGAACCTAATTGTTAGTCCTGTACACTTCTGTTTTAATCTGGTGGTGGTGGTGGTAAGAGGTGGAGGTCTAGAACTTATTAGTTCACGAAGTCTGGGATTTTTGTGGACCAAAGCATTAAAATACACACAAAGTTGAATCACTTTATTATCTCATTCCTGACCCCATTTCTGTAACCTTCAGCGAAACAAAGTCACTGGGAAAGAGCTCAACTGTTATGAGTTCTTAAAAGCCTTTTATGTGTCTACAGGCCACATGACTTAATATTTAATAAACTTCTATAAATTTAAGGTATGCATGTTATTAAGAGTTTCTTATTTCAGGTTTGAATTTACAAACTAGTAACTCACATATTTTGGAGTCACATAAAAATGTAATTTAAGATTATGTGGAACCACAGCCAACTTCTTCATTGACTCTTACAAGACCAAATTTTGTACAGTTTGTTCCAGTACTTCATCCCCAGTTAGTTTGTTAAACATTTCATTTATATACTTTGGACTCTTATTGTTAAGGAATCTCCACTGATAAGTTCTGCAGGTTACTCATGAACAAACTCCAAAATTTCAAATGACTGCTGGCAGATGGCAGCAGTCTACATAGGAGTAAATAGTACAAGGCACGAAGTGTCAAGGCTGCCCTAACAATGAACCCAGTAGAACAAAACTGGTATTAAGTCAATCTGGAAATGATTAAGCCTGAGTACTAATTTTTATGAATGTAGCCAGACTAAGCTTTTGCTGGAGAACTGCTATCATAAACAATTAATCTTTTGGCGCTGGAATTATTTTTTTAATTTTAGCACAACCTGTATATAAAATGTGAATAATACAGGAACCAAAAACGTTAGAATTATGAAACAAACTGCATTTTGAAGAGAAAATTACAGAGAGTATATACCATGTTTAAAATATTCAGTACCTATATTTGTTGAATAAATATATAAAATGCAACTTTAGAGGTTAGCGGTGTGGTACAACCACTATAGTTGACATTAGGCATCAAAAGGTTAATGTAATTACAGGCTACCTTATGTGCAGCAGATTGGATTATTGGAGCAGAGGCCCACATACTAGAATATATTACCCCACCACATGAATCACTAATTATCAAATACTGTGAAACATGTTGAACTAAACAGAACAGATACTTACAACAGAATGGAAGATAATCATGATTATCCATGTTACAATACTTGGTCATTCTCTGGCCAAGCGTGACCTCACTGTGACACTACTCCACTAGGCCTTCTTCTTTGTGGTTGATACAAAGTGCAATAATAACTTCTGGATACCAGTGTTTAAGCATCCTTCTAATGGTTCTGGCTATGTATGTTACAAACAACAATGTTTTCAGCTGGATATGAATGTAGTATTGCAATAATTTTCAACATGAATGATTATGTATTCTTACAGTAATTTTGATAGACATTTTTATGTATTATGCAACAGTACTGGGTTATCAATATTTACGAATTTTTACAATCATTCTGACTACTGCCATTGATACATTCTTGCAATGTGCTCTCTAATCATGGCCAAGGTAATATACAACCATATTTTTCATGGTCTGATTTTTAAATGCAAAACATACCTTCACATCACGAAAAAGAATCTCGGGATGATAATCAATATGATTGCGCTCAAAGTACTCAGCAACATTACACAGTAGACCCATCTCAGGCACCGAGAACAAATCAGCTAACTGCACCATTTTTATCTTGACATCTTGCTGAAAACAAACAAGCAAAGCAATTCTTTATTATGTCGCTGAATAGCTGTTAATATTATGCAACATAAAACAGTGATATATTCAAAGTGATTAGTTTAAGGATTTGGCATCTGAATCTTATGCAGTGAACAGCTTCTGAGACTGTACCTACATAAACAGAGTTAAATGACCATGCCATCCAACCAGAATGTTAGTGATGAATCAAATGCAGTCAACAAAAAGGATGATAACTGTAAGTGATATAACAATGTATGCAAGAATTTCCTTAGTCTAGATATACAATATACATAAATGATAACAAAAATGATAAATGCAACTCACTACTGGACAGCATTTGCACAACTTATCATTTAAAAACAATCATCTGGCAAAAGGTCATTTCAAAATGTGAAAGTTACGCTTACACTGCATACATTATCCTAGAAAAAAACACTTAATAAAAACACTGTACTGTTTACATACACAAAGTATTTTTTTCATACGCATTTGTTTTTACGACTTCAAATTTAAGCAAAAACCAGAGTATTATACAGGATTGCAAAAATCCTGGGCACCAGGTCACTCTGGCAACTGAATTTTGTATAGTAGCTCCTAATATCTGTTGGTCTTCAGTATGAAGTTTGCTTCATATCACCCTTCTGGTGCCTACAATTTTTAGGTGAGAAATTTGTATCCTTCTGGTATAATAAACCAATTTTCAAACCACCATTAATTTCAAGACACCCAAAATTTTTTTCTGTGGTCCTCATGCTGTTACAAACAAGAGCAAGGAAACATTAAATACTGTTGACAGCAAAACAAATCATGCTTTTTCACTCATGCTTCTGTGAAAGATAAAACTTATATTCAAATGGGTGAATCTACTCGAACAGTGTCTTATTTTAGCACAAACAACAAAGAACAAAAATACATAACCAGACAAAGGAATACACAATATAAAACCATACAAAAACGGGATGCAGATACGACTGACACAACACATGCTCACTACCATGTGTGGTTGAGGTTGAAACACATTACAACACTTTTAAATCTGTGACCACCCAAACATTGTTCTGGCAACAGAAACAGAATTAAGACTAAGAAACAGGGCAATGATATGTTAGTATAAGTACTTCAGCCCCCACACTCCTATGCTATCATGCACAACCTCAGACACTTGACAGACACTGTCTATAAATCAGAATGAACAGGATGTCTATACCTCCCACTGGTAAAAATATTTGTTCCACTTGTTGCAAAAAAAATAATTATGTGTTAAATTAAGATAAACTATTCCTTTGTTTTATTAATGAATAAGTTACAATCAGAAATTTGCTGTCTAAAACACCAGCATTTAAAAGTAAAATTAACCCTGTGCATGCTATGAAAGCATTTCAGAGAATGTAGGTATAGTTCCACACACATTCTTAACCTCAGTACTAGATAAAGGTGTGCTGTCAGATTCATGCCCTTCCCATTTTACCCACACCGAAAGAGCCTCAGTACCCAGACTAGATGGTCCTCAGCGCTGGTATGAATGCTTCAGAGAAAAGAAAAATCTCTTGCCATTGCTGGGATATGAACCACATTTCCTTAATCCTCCAAGCTGTAGCCTAGTTACTATGCAGGCTGTTATCCTGGTCTGCATTAATTCACTCATTCACAAATGAGCATGTGCACATGCACCCACAGATATATGGGCTCCCAGTTACGAGTGAGTGGACTGTTCTTGCACTTTCCCCACTTTTCAGTTTCACTGTTAACTTACATGTCTTACAAACAGTACACTGTTTCTCACACACACAAGCATCAGTCGGCACTCCCCTCCCAACATTCCTCTTAAGGTGACCACATCAGTCTGTTTTACAGCATCCTACACGGTCAACAATCTGCAGTTCCAAAATATGGCAAGTTAAAGAAAGAAACCAAGACTCTATTTCCTCACCTTCCACCCAACATTATCCTGCCCAAAGGTATTATTAAGCAGGACACACCATGGATGATGCTTTATCACAACACAGAAACACAACTGAAAAACAGCAATCTTGTGAGACTATTCCTGATTACACTTGACATGCACTGCTGTGTCAAAATAATGTACAACTGATCACATCATTAATTACTGTGCCAGGTGTAATATCTTCTCAGCTTACAAAATGAGGTTGCATTGACTTTTGCATCTACCATTTCCCTTATAAAATAACTCCATCCCTCACAGCCTTCTACCCCAGGGGCCAGCCTTTTTTCTGGGAATTCTAAAATTGGTTTGATTATGTTACATGTTTCCACATGTGGTGACATGGAGAAATGACACTGGCCAACAAGGGTAAATGTTTTATTGTGTGGAGAATATGACGTTTCTTCTCATCCCTGGTCTGTGCAATGCCCAGCCAAATTACGGCATATTTTTATTTTGGCACATCCTTCTGGTCACTCCCCTTCTATATTGTAAACTTGCAAACTTGTTTATTAGTGATAAACATTCAGTTGTCCTTGTTAACTTTCATATGCTGTGTTATATTTTGTTGATATCATATTTGTTTTGTCTATTCAATATTTAGAGTTTACTATTTTGTGCTGCTTGCAATATATCATTCTTTCAGCCCATTGCTGCACTAGTTTTGAGTGATGGCACATTACTAACAGAAAATGTGTATGGTCCTTACTTTTTTTACTCCACAACATCGTAATTTTGACAACTTGTTACAGCAACCAAACTTCATCACCACATGTTGTAGCACTGAGCATGTACAAGATGAAAATTCCATGCACTACTCTGTCACCTTCTACTTACTGCCATAAGTTATTTAACATCTCAAAACTAGATTTATAGTTTGTGTGTGTGTGTGTGTGTGTGTGTGTGTGTGTGCAGTACCTAACACTTCAAGTAAAAGAACCACCAGGAGCACTAAATTTTCACAATAAAAAAAAAAAAATAGAGTTACAGTAAGTTACAAAAGCCATTACCAGAAACCACATACTACTGATGATGAAAAATGGTTGACTTACTGGTGTAACTCTCATTATGTGTCAATTCAATTATTCAATGATGTCAACAGCAGCAACTCACAATTACCTACAAAATTTAGTAAAGTGATCCTAACATGAATAGTATGTGAAGCAAAGAGTGTGTGCATATGTGTGTAGTCACACAAGACAAAATATCATACTTTTGTGTTACCATTGCAGTCAGGTTCTTTATGTTTCCTTTCCTCTATGCAAGTATGCATGACTACATAAATTAATAAATACACAAATATTTATTTATATTTTGAGAATGTAAATGTACTGGCATTCACAGTTTGTAGTTAGTAACAAAAGAAAATTACAGATACAGGAAATAAAACATAATCTGTGGCAACATTACAAACACGCTCAACATTGAAGTATACTAGGTTACTGCAAAAACTTCATTCTAAAATATAAATAATCTACAGTCGGCATTTCAACAGTCAAGGCAGACTGTTCAGCAACATACAGTAATAACATTCTACATTCTAACAGATTGGATATACATTCCTAGCGCGGGCAACACAACCTGTTTTTGAAATCTGTGCAGGTTACACTCACCGACCGTTGCCCTCTCTGCATAGGTATGTGGTCCACCCCAAAAGGAAGGAATGTTTCATTTTTCAGTTACTTAGAAGAACAGGTATTTTATGTCAGTCACCAGAAGGGAGGGCAGGCATCAGCAGTGGGGAGAGAAAGAAACCAGTCACATTTGTCTACATCAAATAAACAGCTCTCTACTTACGTATGATTAAAAATTTTTTACTGACTTTAGGGACTGAACCTATGAAGTCAATGCCAACTGTATCATGTTAACTATCAAAATTCACAGTACAGAACAATCCTACAAAATATAATTATCAATAAATTCCCTGCCCACATAGCACCCGTGTATCCTTACTGTGTTCACACGAAACAGCAGGATTCTTATCTTCAGCCACATAAGCCCAGTCCACAGTCTGAAATATTTCTCCGAGATACATTTTAATATTATCCTCCCCAACTGTATGTCCTACAGATGGCCTCAAGTTTCCGAACTAATATTTCTTATGCATTTTCACTTTCCCAGCTGGATGTTACATGTCCTTCCAATTTCATTTCATTATTAATTATATAATTGCCTGAACCATATGATATAAAAAGCACAATTTATAATATATTGCTCATGGCTCAGATGGTTAGTTGCTGGCCTCTTACCACAGAGATGCCAATTTGACCCCAGACCAGTCCATGTGGTATTTTCTGTGGACAAAGTCACACTGCTGCACCTTCTGTCTGAGCACTTCTGTATTTCCCTGTCAATATCATCCCATCAAAGCTTTATGCTCATATTTCATTTGTCCACCACTGCCCTATATAATCACAGCACTGAAAATATCGTTATATAAGACACTTTTCTTTCTGTCATCATGTAATCTTCTCCAATTCTTGCTTACTTCATCTCTCTTGAGTCCAGTGATAATCCTCAGCATAAACATTGCTCAATATACCTTCTTCCCAGAGTGACAGACAAAAGTTTATACATTTTAATGCCTAGGTTTTAGATAAAGTAACAAACAAAAAAATATAAATATTCAAAGCTAAATGACAGCAAGAATTAATTGGGACTGTGGCACCAGAACCCATAGGTTCAATATCATTATTATAAGCCCTAGTCTCTCATTTGCCATGGTCCTCAGCCAGTTTCAACCCTCCCACATCTTCAAAATCTGCCTCCCAAACACCCACCTTCCTAGCTTTTTTGTCTTCCAAGCAGATGTTTTCTCAGAGTCTTATCTACTAAAATTCCTCAGATTCCTTACCTCTCCATCCCAGCCACATGCACATTACATGACATTCTACCAGATTTCACTATTCTAATAATACTATATAATCTGCAGAGATGACAAAGACCCTTATACTGAAACATCACAGATTATTCATTTCTTCTAACTTCTTAGGTCTACATATTTTACTAAGCACTTTATTTTCAAACACATGCGATTTGTATCCTTATACCACCACACATAACAAGAAACAAAATCATTATTTTGCACATTCTGATCATCAGTATTTTGGATAACAGATGGCAAAGTAAACCTCACATTTCTCTGTTACTGTCATGGCCTGTTACTTTTTCCATTTCCATGGTTTGTACCTAAATGGGATGTATGGAAATAAAATAAAAATAAATTCCAAAATTATTACTGTGTATAGCTACAATATAATTTTGCTGCTTATTCTGGTTTCAACAAAAGTTTATATACATAGTTTTACCTGTGGTTACTTCCAGATAAATTTATTTACTGGCCTTCAGAAAGAGTTTCTGTTGTATGCTTTATCATATTTGTCTCCCAAGTGCCAGTCTAAATTTGCTAACCCATCCTTGCTAGGAAACAAACCTGCTACTTATTGACAAGACAACATGTCTCTGTAACTTATAATTAGAATAAAATATTAGTGCAATAGCCCTCTATCTGTTTTCATTTCATGGTTCTACTAGCAAGTTCAGACACTTAGCAACAATTTTCTATGAACCAAATCTGAATGATTCAGACTTCAGCCACCATCATATGCAATGAAAACAGCCACACATCTGCAGAAGTAACTGAATTTATATTAGTAAAATTAATGAATTTCATATGCTTATCAAGAACACCAACATCTGCAATAATTTCATGTAAGCCTAGACACACAACTTACCATATGTTTCACCTGTGACTCAACATAAGCAATTGGAATGACACGATTCTTGTATAACCTCAGCACTTCCTCATCAGAAACAGGGGACAACCCACGATACACAGTGCCAAGTTGGATTTGTAAAAATGAGTCAAGCTTAAGCAGCAGTCCTTTCTCTACGTCATAATGCAGACCACGGACTGCAAACCCAGGCTTATATTCCATCTCTTCAATACCTGCAGGATACTACACAGAGAGAGAGAGAGAGA
>Ga0136643_10004286_pt1 | contig 19606 bp, 14 predicted proteins | sample TergutLab28metaG_FD_96883 | JGI IMG/M metagenome (GOLD analysis project Ga0136643, IMG submission 96883) | Labiotermes labralis P1 segment gut microbial communities from Petit-Saut dam, French Guiana - Lab288 P1 (version 3) (version 3) | ecosystem: Host-associated > Arthropoda: Insects >...
AATGTTGGTAATGTCTTACTGTGCGTAATTTATCAATTAAACTTTACCGTATTTATGCATGTTTCGCGAATATCACGTTACATGACGTCACATATAGCGTTCGGTATTATCCGCGGTTTCACGCAACCGCGGTAGGTCTTCGAACGTATTACCCGTGATTACGGCGGTCCGTCTCTCTGTGTGTGTGTGTGTGTGTGTGTGTGTATGTATATATATATATATATATGTGTGTGTGTGTGTGTGAGTCTGCAAGAACTTTATTACTTCTCCTGTCTAATTCTCCTACCAATGGATTCACGTCCCATATCATACAAATAGCAATAATCCGGGAACTATCATACAAAGACATAAAACTGTTTTGTATCAAAATTATTATTTTTAACACGTATTTGGAGCTTTCGTGTTTTTGCACTATTTTTGTACTGTTTGAAGTTGAATTTTTGGCATAACTTTTAATGTATGTTAATGTTAATATCACATCCCCCGCTTAATGATGTACAGTTTCTGTATGTATTCTATATCTTGTATTATTATGGCCTGATGCTGGCCCAAGTTTGGACCGAAACTAGTAGCTGCTTAATAAACGTATTCATAAAAGTGTGTTGGTTGTGATTTGAGATTTTTTTAATCTTTATATGCATATAGGTAACAAATTCTTCATAGAGTGAAATAAAAAGCGACAATAATAGTAATAATTCTGTAGGACAGGAAATTGTACAGTAATAAAACAGGGTTATGAACTGTGCTCGGATTTCGTTGTGATATTATTCTTCTGTTTACACCTTCTTCTTCTTAGAGGTATTTAAGCGACCGGATAACTTCATGGATAATCTGACAATATGCACAGCTGCAGTTGGCAAGGCGTGGCCGCTGCTAAGCTCTCCTCCGAGCGACCAGGTAGCGTTGCACGTACGTTTATCAAAACACTCACAGCTACAGTCATTTTGGACGTCACTGATTAACTTAGTTCCATTATAGATATAGTTAGGGTCCATAGCCCTCATTATACTAAGTTAGACAGTCAAATTTGTGACAGTGTACGATGAACTCTAATGTAATATTTGACACAATAATCCAAAGAAACACCAGCAGAGGGCACTCACCGCTGTAATGTTCCATACCTGCCTTCACCTTGTTCAGTCACAAGCACACACGCATGCGCCAAACCTGCCAATACACCGAAGAAACTGTAAGTAATCATAAATGGTCACACCGATTCGCTGTTTATATCCTTATTACAAATTAAACTAAACAACTAAAACTGTACAAATATTGAACATTTCAGAATGGTTACAGGTTTGATACATACAAACTACGGTTCACACCGATGTAAATAAGACATCCATCGACACAGATAAAATATACATGGAGCAGAGATAAAGAAATATCTAGATTTACCATTTGAAAAAAAAAGAAGACAAATTCACGAACCCCTGCTTCACACCATGTGCAATAAATTGTGACTCAAGAAAATATATACATATATTTTAATAACATAACGTAATCCAACTTAATAGAAACGCTTTTAAATGAATAGTGTAGGTTAATTTTAATATCGTTTAGGCTTCCAATTGTTTGCTTATTATTAAAAAAACTGTACTACATCACAAGCCAAATCACCTTTTATCTTACACAGTTTTAACATATTTCAATTCATTTGTGAGCCTTATGGGGCCCCATATTACACGAAAGTTATTTGCACTGCACGTACCTTATTTTAAGTTTTGTAAAGTTTGCCTCAAAATGGTCAAGTGACAGAAACATGTCGTCATCAAGATAAAATAAAATAATATATTGTTGTGTTTGACTGAAACCAGAAAATATTTTTTTGCCTTTTAATTTACCAAACACAACGGGATGTCCTCTACAAAAAAATTAAAATATATTAATACGTAATTTGAACAATACTTCCTCTGCTCTTCCTGCTTCACGACCAAAATTTGAACACCCTGTTTACTTCTGTTCTGTCCCATATTGTATACACGCTGTTTCTGTCTGTTAGCCTTATTAACTGGATCACCATACTAATATTAGGTGACGAGAGTAGTATCATTGTCTCTTATGGGAAGAATTTAATCCTCTGAAATGCAATATGGTGGAAACAAATGTAAACCGATTAAAACACATGTAAGCCCACTACGACATAAAATATTTAGGTTACTTCAGCTGCCCACACATGCGATATAAACTTTGAAACTTAACAATAACTATTCTGATCCGTAAATTTGCTCTTTATATTGAATCACGCCATGAAGACTCACATTTAAAAACAGTACATTATCTGCACACATTTATAAAATACGTAATCTTGTCGAAGTATCCACGTCATCGGTTTCTCAAAAACATTGAAAGTCGTTTGTATCCGTGAGTAATCAGTCTGTTACAAACGGCTTTTGTTTTTAGAAACACACATAAACTTTATAAGTTCATCAGACTACTGCTTCACTTCTCAGATTACAATGTATGACCGAGGTTTAGACACGCATCCATTATTCCTGTAAAGAGGGAGTGGGGAGGTTCGTACAATTACGGTATGTACTGTACATCGCCTTACGTACTGTATATCGCCTTATGTACTGTACATCGCCTTATGTACACTACATCGCCTTATGTAGTGTATAATACACAGCTTTTTTACTACGAGATACATTTGGAAAGCTTACAATGAAAATTTGACGAAATGGGCCTAATGACGTCAATATTTTGTCTGGTCCTTTGAGTATAACAACGTTTGTTGGCATGTTCCAGTTTTGGCAAAATCTGGTCCATAACAGTGGATAATTGGGACATCTCGAATGACTCGGAACGCAGAGTGTCAGATTTAAAATGTAGTGGCGGCCAGGCACTGCAGAGGCAGATCAAGCGTGTATTTTTATCCAAAACACATTAGTATTACTGTTTTTAGGTTTCCAACTTGGAGGTTATAGTTTACTGGGGTGAGGCCGTACACTCTGGTTCATTTATACGGGACTGCGTAACAAAATTCTGCAATAGACCACTCCTTAAAAATCACCATTCTAAGAACTTAAAATCTTGCTTTTTAGAATTTATAGTGTTAGTGCCTTATCGTACGTTTCTATAGGTATGAGACCAGGCTGTACTTAGTTTTGTAATTACGTAGCGCGACGTTAAACACTAAGCTATAATACTGCCGGAGGTTGTTTCAGAGCTGAGTGACCATTACATCTTTATCCCCTGCAATCCCATCATCAAACTTCGTGCGGATAGCTTAGCTTGCACTACTGTAAACATTGCATCCAGATTAATATATTAAACAGAGTAATCGGATAAATATACAGTAGGTGGTTGATCGGAAGAACGGGATTTACTTCGGACTAAACCGATAATAAATCAATTTCCTGCCTGTAAGGTGGTTTTAGATATTAGGCGATTTTGATATTACTTTCTGAACAGAATTGTCATATTATTTCACACTCTATTCTATCTGGCATTATAGAAGTCGAATTGTTAGAAAGCATGTTCTAATATATTCAGCACTATTTTGTTTTACTCAGCTGTTATGAATCAAACATTCTGGTCTTTCTTAATTACAATTAATTTTGAAGAAGAGAATTCTGTTCAGACATTTTGTAAGACTAATTGAATGTGTAGTGCCGGTCCCAGTGGCCGCGCGGTCTAAGGCGTAGATCTACGTCCGCTCGCCTGCTGCGATTATGGGTTCGAATTCCACAGGGGGCATAGATGTCTGTTGTGAGTGTTGTGTGTTGTCAGGTAGAGGTCTCTGCGACGCGCTGATCACGCGTCCAGAGGAGTCCTACCGATTGTGATGCGTCGTTGTGTGTGATCTAGAAACCTCAAGAGTGAGGAGGACATGGCCCGTGTTGGGCAGCAGAGCCACAGGAAAAAAAAAAATTGAACGTGTACTGGTCCCATTCAACTGAAGAGGACAACCCATCTACCCCACAAGTAAAACTTTAACCCGCTAACCCAGCCGTTGCAAGATCTCAGCCTATGGGGCTTTCTATTATCGTGTGATTTTAACAGATCCAAGAGGATTAATAACGGCAGTAAAACGGAGTAGAAAATAGCAGAAAATAAGAGTGTACCATGTTTCACAGTGTCCGGTAATAAAACCTACCTATACCTTTAAAAAATACTTTGAAGGAAGTCTTCTGTCTAATGGAGCATTTTTCTTATCTCGTAAAAACAGAGTAAAAATCATGTAAGTTTGTAGCTAGCAAATAGAAATCACTAAGTCGAAAATAAAGTTATAATATTAAAGAAATATATTCCGGTAAAGTACTTACCGTGTTTGATTAATATATTTTTTTGAGATGGACTCTTGGATTTATTTTACAAGAAAAATTTCTTTCTGCAAATAAGAAAGTTTAAAATCGAATATCATGAAAATAAGTACAGAATATTTCAATTACTTACGAAGTTAGAAAGACGGTAAAAAGGAATGAAATAATATAGAATGACAGAAAATAGAAAACACACATTTGAATTAACAGATAAATACAAATAATGTGACTGTTTTCTGGGACTTGATTCGGTGTCGAATGACAGCTAGTTTTCGATGCAGGAGTTCTAAAATTGACAGCGTTGCTGCTTCTTTATCATTTTATAAGGGCAGTAATTGTATTTATGGGTCAAATATTTGTGGATGTGTTCGGTATTTGCGGGTTTTCAGGCTCTGATGGCCGGTATTGTTGAAGGGCCAAAGAGAATGATGAGTTCCTTATCAGGATCCAACTTTAACATGAAGGTTACGGCACTGAAATTCTTCGAAAGGTTGGAAACGATTTATCCAGCGACACAAAGTTAATACCCTAAAAGGCTTGATTATCCAGTACGTGAAAATTCTAATTCTTCATTCTTTATAAAGTTTGCTAACAAATTATCAGACATATCTGTTTTGTTGAAGAGCAGTTTGTCCCAAGCGAGTTCAGTGACTCTCATTTCAAATAGTAGCCAAGAAACGTAAAGTATTTAATATTAACCCGTGTATGTGGATTGCAGATCATTCCGTAGGTCTTACGTCCTTTTTATATCAGCCATCGCCGGTGCTTCTTGTTGTCGATACAAACAAACTGTGTTCAGTTTAGCCGAGACTTTAACAGACTTAAAAGACTGGTTGAATCTGCTTCGAGCCTGGCTTACATTCCTCACAATTCTCATCTTTAATATAAGAATTTTCTTTTTCTGATGGTGCAAGCTAAATTCCTTTCAGCAATCGGTCAGTCGTGGAAGGGAAAGAAGACAGCGCTGGTCACGCATAAACTGAACATTCAAGGTAAATAACATCCGGAATTGAGGACATTGAATGATGCACAAGCACGCTCGTACACACACACACATACACACACGGAAGGAGGAAGAAAGAGGTTGCGAGTAAGAATTGTCTACTCTGGTCCTGCTATGCGTGCTGAATAAAAAACCTACATTTACATTGTGGGGAAAAAAGCTTTTTATGATATACTTTCAGAACTACATAAATACGTACATACATACGTAAACATAAAACATGCATGCATACGTACATATATACGTACGTACGTGTATACATACATACCTACGTACACGCACATATGCACACCTACATACATACCTACATAAATACATACATACATACACACATACCTAAATACATACATACATACATACATACATACGTACGTATATACATAAATACGAAGATAATTCAAAGAGTTTCCGCACTTTTACATTTTCGCGGGAAACGGTGAGGGCGGGAAGAGTAGTAATTGGTCATGTCTGAGAGTGTCATGTGACTAGTCAGTCGGGCAAGCCGGCTGACCTTGCAATTTAGTACGAGAGTTGTCACGCTGTGGTGAAGATGGCTGCGAAACTTATAAATTGCACCAAAGAGGAACAGCGTTCAGTCATACGCTTTTTGTGGGCAGAAGGTGTGCCGGGAGCACAAATTCATCTCCGCATGTGTGATCAGTATGGGGATAAAGTTCTCTCTCGTAGAATCGTCTATGAGTGGATTGAAATGTTAGAAAATGGCCGCAAGAGTGTGAAAGATGCAGAGCGCTCCGGACGTCCAGCTACAGCCACGACCACGAGGAATGAAGAAAGAGCCCTGGAACTGATTCGTGAAAACAGAAGAATAACAGTTGAAGAGGTTGCAGGAAGACTGAATGTGAGTGATGGTTCATGCGAACAGAAATATGTACCACTCTGTGATAGGCCATTAATGTGTTGTGTTGGACGGCCTATTTTCTTTTCTTCATTATAGAATTTAACTTTTCTAGCAGAAAAAACACAACTGTAACAAAGTAGAGATTTTTGCTTTCGACTCAGAACTGGAGATTAAAGTTAGTTAACTCTAGTCAGTAATAAGTTGTAGATCGGTACGAAATATAAACAAATTATCTAGCTAGGTAACTCCATGTATTAGATTCCTCCTGGCGAAGCTAACAGAGTTCCATTCTTCTAGAGATTTCATGATTTTTATTCTGCTTTAGTAAATATGGTCGTTTATTCTACATCTAAGCTTCCATACAGAATTTCAGACAAAAAATCTTAATGCGATTCATATTTCCCGCATGCCCAGTGCATGTTCCTACCATTTTGCACTAATTGACTCTATTTCCTTCAATATATAATCGTTTTCTTAAACATGAATATGATTTTTGAACTATTTAATGTTTTCCGGAAGAGCTAAATTTCTTGAAGATCGAAATTTTACCTTAAAAATCCAAGAGGTTTGAATATTTACGTTTTCTTGAATGTCTAAACGTTGTTTTCTTAATTCTGGATATTCTCTTGAAAATGGAAACGTCCTTTTAAATTTCTAAATGTTCTGCCAGTTTTTAAGATTCAGTAGTTTTGCAGTTGAATTCTTCATTTTTCTGAGATATTGCTCAATGCCAATTTTTATATTTTTACCGATTTTTACGACCACCACGCAGTCCCGAATCGTGGAGCACTAATCGCCCAGCGACGTGGAAGGGCGTCCCAAAATACTGGAGAATTTTTCTAAATGTTTTCTCCCTCTAGTTTTAAAGAAAATTCTGATGCTGAGTTTGTTGAACTTGGTGCGGTAAATTTTTCTTATCTCAATTTGCAGCCTTCTGAGACAGCAATTTTGTTATGAAAAATTCTATGAGGAAGCTTAACCGAGAGATTGCAGATTACAATCTTGATAAAGTAACGATTCATTGGTTTTATATTTTTTGTGTGAATATCGGAGGAACGTGTTAAATTAGACCACGACAATTTACTCATATTTTTTTTTATCAATCATCACGCAGCGGCGCCAGCTGTAACAAAGCCGCTGTATATATAAATAAAGTTCGTCTTAAAATAATCGAATGAATAAAATTAGGTAAAAATTAATGCAAAACCCTCCATCGCCCCTAAGGGAATTAAAACAACAGATTTGACAGTAAATGAAATAATTTTATACAAATATGTAATATGCTTCCTTTACGCTCACCCGTGAGTAAAGTATCGTATAACGGCATCCTTAAACAAATCTAATGACAAATAGGCATATCTGATTATGAATTCTCTGTCATATGACATGCAGTCATGTAGCAGTCATTCTTGATGACAGTGCCTGTTATTTTACTATCTCACAGTAAATATGCTAATAATGGCCTGTCTATAACAAGCATTTCACCTGCTAGTCGCATGGCTATCCATCAATGGTATCGATCGAAATACTTAGTTCTTCTACAAAACAAACATCAACACCCTAGCGTCAGTGTTGACTAACAAACAACCACGTGGACTGACCGCCGAATCTCACATTCAGAGACACCACCTGCCTTGTCCATATACCGGTATAGTGACTGCTGGAATTTAATCGAAATTTCCACTTTAAAGTACATAAAAGCTTAAATGAAATTCGATATTGTTCTTGTTCAGTGCAATGGATGTTTTTCCCCCGTTGCTCGACAAACCTACCTAGGCCTTCTGATTGCTGAGGTTTAGAGATCACACTCAGACAAACCACAATAAGGTAGAAATCCTCTGGACGAGCGATCAGCCCGTCGCAGAGACCGCTACCTGACAACACACAACCATCACAATAGACAGACATCCAGGCCTCCGGCGTCTTTCAAACCCGCAATCCCAAAGACTGAGCGGCCGCAGATCCACGCCTCAGACCGCTCGGTGCAATTGACCTACACATATAAAATTTATTTACCAACTAGTTGCTCTTATCCATTTGTAGATTCTCATTGAGTTTGGTATTTCTAGGAAACTTGTAAGGTTAATAAAGATGAGTCTGACTGATATATATAGCAGAGTCCGGGTAGGCAAGAATGTGTCTGACAAGTTCCTTATTAGGAATGGCCTGAAACAAGGAGACGCTCTATCACCAATGCTTTTTAACTTTGCTTTAGAATACGCCATTAGGAGGGTTCAGGTAAACTAGGATGGTTTGAAACTAAATGGTACACATCAGCTTCTGGCTTATGCTGATGATGTTAATATATTGGGAGGAAGAGTACATACTCTAAAGGAAAATGCAGAAGCTTTAGTAGCTGATACTAGGGAGATTGGACTGGAAGTAATTGCTGATAAAACTAAGTACATGATCATGTCTTGAGATCAGAATGCAGGACGAATTTAGAGTGTGAGGATTGATAATAGTACCTTCGATAGGGTGGAAGAGTTTAAATATTTGAGAAAAACTTTAACAAATCAAAGTTCTATTGCGGAAGAAATTAAGAGCAGATTGAGGTCAAGAAATTCTTGCTATCATTCGGTGCAGAACCTTTTGTCTTCCAGGTTGCTATCCAAAAATTTAAAGATCAAGATATATAGAACTATAATTTTTCCTCTTGTTTTATATGGGTGTGAAACTTGGTCGCTGACATTGCGGTAGGAAAAGAAGCTGAGGGTGTTTGAGAACATGGCGTTGAGGAGAATATTTGGACCTAGGAGGGAAGAGATAACGGAGGAATGGAGGAGATTGCATAACAAGGAACTAAATGATTTGTACTCACCACCTAATATTGTGCGGTTGATAAAATCGAGCAGAATGAGATGGGCTGGGCATGTGGCGCTTATTGGTAAGGAGAGAGGGTGTATAGGGTCTTGGTGGGGAACCCGGAGGGAAAGAGACCACTGGGGAGACCTAGGCGTAGATGGGTGGATAGTATTAGAATGGATCTCCAGAAGGTGGGATGTGGGTATGTGGACTGGATTGGGCTGGCCCCGGATACAGACAGGTGGCGGACGCTTGTGAGTGCGGTATTGAACCTTCGGGTTCCGTGAAATGCGTTGAATTTCTTGACTAGCTTTAAACCAGTTAGCTTCTGAAGAAGGACTCTGCACCATGGAGTAAGTAAGTATACCACACTAAACCAAAATGTTTCGGCTATAACCTGTAGCCATCTTCAGGGGTTACTATATATGTATAAAAGAAGTATGAAGTTTAAATCTTCCAAGAGAGTTAATGGTAAAAAACACACACATGTATTCTATGACGGCTTTAACGTAGGATGTCAACAGTTATACAGTTTAAATTATGCAGGATTCGTGTTAAAACCTCATGTAGAAAAACATCTTAAATGGCAAAATTCTCTTCCAGTCTAGTTGAAATTAAGTCCCTATATAGTCAAGCGGTATACTAATTTAACAATCACTGTGTTACTTAAATGAAATGTTTAAAAAAGTAAATCCTTGATACTATAAACTAAGGCTAATAAGGCACATACTGGAATTAAATAAACGAGGCCCTGCTTTTGTTACAAGACATCAACACTTCATGTTTCTGAAGATTCCCAACCAGTGGCTCCCCGTCCTTCATTTGAAGTTAGTCCAGGTGCAATGCAGAGCTTGGAAACTGAAAGAGGCATGATTTTTGAAGTGCAACGATTGAAATGCAACAGAGGAAACAAGATGAGAATGAAGGGTAGGGAATGAAGAAGAACAGGTGTAGGTAATATGGAGATTGCGGGGGGGGGGTTCGGGAAATATACTTGTATAGTCGCTTTATTTCATATTATATTCGGCTGTTTATACAATTCCTATCCTTCTGGATAAATAACAAGCGGTTCGACAGAAAGAGCCGGAGGTTAAATGTTGAAGGACGGTTAAATGTTGAAGGACGGTTAAACTTTGTTCACATTTAGCACCCCGTGCTTTATAATTCAATTATTATAATTTAAGCCAACAATAGCACACAGTTTTATTAGTGTTACAGTAATATAGTTGTGTCTATTTGTTGGCGTTAAGACTGAACTCTTAAAGAGTCTCTAAGGATATTTGTTGCACATAACGTCAGAGAGTGAGATTTTCATTCAATTTTCTTACTGTGCGCCTTCTTCCTTTCTTAACAATCTGGATGTGATCCAGCTTAGGGAAAGTACTTATGGACAGGAAGTCTCTCGCTACCCTCAAATTTATGTTGAGGTTGGTACTAATAATTGAGCGAACGTTGGTCAAATGCACGTGCTCCCTGTCCTAAAACTGCTGTATATTTACTACTGACTTGTATTTTCCTGCTTATTTAAATTACTGATTTGTTAATGTATGAGGTCCTGTGGGGAACGAAAAATGTTTGATCAGCAAATTGCACATGGATAAGAGTGCCAAATTACGACCAAGTTGGGACAAAAAGTGTGAAGATTGGAAGAGGTGTTAGACAAGGATGTTGTTTGTCACCGATTCTGTGTAATTTATACAGCAAGTACTTTACCAAGGAGGCTGTTGAAGGGTTTGGAGACTTAAAAATAGCAGAACAATAACTCACGCTGCAAAATACGCTGATGGTATTGTAATACTGGTTAAGAAAGAGCCGGCACTACAGGGCAGGATTTACTGGATTAATTGAAATTGGAAGATTCTATGGAATTGAAATAAATGTGGAAATTCTAAGGTAGCCCCTAATGAGAATGCCAAGACAACCATCCCCAGTACACATTATTATAGATGAAAAACAGCCTGAGGATGTGGTATATATCAATTATTTGGATAGCATAACAACAATTGATGCAAGATGTGCGCGAGAGTTTGAATCCAGGATTGCCATAGCAAAAGTAGCATTAAGCAAGGCAAACAATCTTTTCACCAGCAAATTGGACCTAAATTTAAGGAATGAAATAGTGAATTGTTACGTTTGGAATGTAGCTTTGTGTGGTCCTGCAACTTGAACGCTTAAGAAAGTAGATCAGAAATAACCTGGGGAGTTTTAAAAATGCTCTGGTTAAGGATGGAGAGGATCAGTTGGCCCGACTGTGTAAAAAATGTAGAAATATCAGAATGAGTCAAAGAGGAAAAGATTATTTTACAAACAATAAAAAGAAGGCTGACTGGATATGTCACATCTTGCGTAGGATCTGCCGTCCAAAACACGTTATTATTGGAAATCTAGAAGGAAAGATGGGAGTGAAAGGAATGCGAGAAAGAAGTCGTAAGCAGCTACTGGATGTCGTTATGGAAAGGAGAGGATGTTAGGAATTGAAGGACGAAAGAGTAGATCGCACTCTGTGGAGAACTGGCTGTGGAAGAGGATGTTGACCTCTCGTAGAACAGACTACGGAGTAAATTAAATCCCTGTTGATATTTGTATTTGCCATAGAGGGTGGCTGTGGTCAGGGACAGGGTATTGTTCATAAAGACTTGCTATGGCCTTGCTGGTTCTGTGTAGCAAACCCGGTGGGGTGAGGTTTTTTTCATTCATTTAGAACGGCCCTAAGGTCCTACCAGCCTCCTGTACAAATGGTGTAGAGTCGTTGCTAGGGGTAAAGAGACCAGGGCGTGGTCTTCTCCACCCACCCCATCTCCTGCCGAGGTTAAAGAAAGAGTGGTGCTACACTTCTAATGCGCCCGTTTGCCTTAATGGCATGTCATAGTGCGAACTTCAAGTTTTATGGAGAGTATTTCGTTGAGTAAAGGTTGTGATGCTGTTACACACGACGGATGGGGTTGTATTGTCCTTATTTCTGAAAATGGTAATTTTCATCGTATATCGACTTTCAGTGTACTGTGGATGCTAAACATATAATGTTATATTTGTTATTTACTTTCCTGTTGAGAGTAAAGTAGCGTTAATGCGTACACCCCACAGCAAAATAGAGTTTCTCCATTATGTGGTGCAGGCCCTTTCACCTTTTGTGTGATGCGAGTAGTAGCTTCGGCAAAACTTGATGGTCTGCATGCCGGCAAAATGAAGTACAGTACACAGAATGAAGCGTAAATATGTCCACGTGCAATTGTGTATGTAATTTTAACTTTTTATCTTCCTGTACCTCATGTGCAATAAAATAAACTGATAACAATATAAAACTTTATGAATGAAATTCAATTCTAAACCTAGTCTATGGTATCTACATTTTGGCCAATTTTTATAAAATAATTCAGCCATATAATACAAGTCTCCGGAAACAATCACATCTTAAGTTTTTAAAATTTTTTTGGTTCCCTCTCGGCTTTACCAGGGAAATGGTTTTAAATGTTTTCTCTTCTCAGATGTCTCTGCAGTCAGCAAAACACTCTCGTTGCGGGCAACACTTCGCTACATGAATAATTGCTTTCTGTGTAGGGAAAGAACGGCATCTTACTCTGAGAATCATACAAAATGCATACATACACAGTGTGAGCAAAATGTAGGAAGATTTAAAGTTCAGAAGTGTACAGTGATTACAGCATTAACCGCCAGGTGGTTCATGGTGTAACCACTGTACTGGAGAGGGTTAAAGATATTTTTCAACATATATAATTGTAAATGAACATGAAGCTTACTCTTGCAAGGAGGTTTTTTGTTATAAATTACAAGTTCATTATAATGTTTTACCTGTGTTTTGTTAGAACAACTGAGGCAAATATCGACCAGAAATACCAGCAGCGTCAGGTAAAGCGCCCTTTCAGGGCTTACTCCGAAACCCGCAAAAGATGTACGTATATACGGTAACTTTCTTAAATATAGGTGGTTTAAGACCGTCATTTGTTTGATTAATAACTTGATATATACAATCTGATAGTTCTTGTACAACTAGAATATGCCTTTGTCATCGACACTCAGTTCTCCATTCATTCTGTAGTCTCAACAGTGATCTATCCGTTTTCATTACAAAAGCTGGAACGGTAATTCGTTGGACTTCTGAGATATGCAACAACTTTACTTCATTTCGCGCAGTGACTACATAACTAAATGAATAACCAATCAAATGTGTGAGTGACCAGCTGATTACGTAGGAGTTTTAATAAGCTCTTCGCTCTTATGGCTGCTCATGCAACATTTCTTGGCAGTTTATCGACGTTTCGGTAGGGCCCATCGGTCCCTTCTTCAAGGTTCAAGCAGTGAAAGGAAAGGAATTTCTTGACTTTAGAAGATGGACCTATAGGCCATATCGAAACGTCGGTACACAACTGTCAAAATACGCTGCGCAACATCCCAGAAGAGCTACAATTTACTTACACCGCAGCAGTAGCCTGAAACGTCGCGACCTTTGAATAACTGAGCAGCTGGGAAAAAATATCTGTGTAGCTAAGTGACTGACCAAAAAGCGTGCCAGATAACGAAATTAACAAAATGAAATAATTAACTGGCTGAATGAGTAACGAATGAAGGAAGTAATTAGCTCTCTAGCTAAATCATGTAGGTGAGGTAAGAAACTGTGTTGTACTTCTCTAGTAGTATATTGTCATGTGCCTGATATTACGTTTCCTCTTCTTTGCGGGATCTTAGCTTCATGATGCGACGCTCTAGTTGGTAGGTAGTTCTTATTTAAAGATATATTCCCTATTGTCATTGAGTAACAATTTGTGTTTCTATAGCAGTTAATATTTATTTGAATGACCAAAGCATTCCCTAGTTTCGTTAAAAAAGTTGTTTGTGTGACACGTGCTTATTGCTGCGATGAAAGATTCATGGCTCGATTTGTTACATAATAAGAGGAGGAGAGAAAGGAAAGGAATAAACACCAGCATCACAAGGAATACAACTACTGTATAAAAGTACTAGTGGCCCATTGAAAGATCTGATCCTTGCCGTTGGTCGAAATTTTATCCCTTTATCTTTTTTATAGGGGTGGGGATTGTGGGACTACGGCCCCTTATGGACCCATTGTCTGTCTCCCGAATTATATAAAATTGAAATCGATTCACTGCTGGACTGGCAATTGGCAGGGGGAAATAGAAATACTAGGGACAAACAATGTGCCAGTGCCACGTTGTCCAAAATTTGTGCCATTGCCATTTTATTCAAACCCTGTGTCAGAGCCATTTTGTCAAAACCGTGTGCCGGTGTCACCTACGTCTAACACCTCTCCTAGTACCACTTTGTCCAAAACAAATCTCGCATTGACTACTGTTGGACTGAACCCAAGCCGTTGACAAGCCGTATTATATATGTGGTACGTTCTTGCCCTCTCTCAGAGAAAGCGCTAGTTTATCTATTGTAAAGCTCCCTCTGCGTAAAAATTCGTGTGAATTAACAGCGAACCGCCAGTTGTGCTGAACCTGTCGCGAATTGTGCCGGTTGTCTTCATTACAACACAAAGTCCTTTCCCTTTACGTTGTTCCTGAACTTAGTTTTAAGTTGGCTGAAAGGGAAGTTATTATTATTATTATTATTATTATTATTATTATTATTATTATTGTGCTATGGACCGTGTCTGGATAAAGGTTTCACAGTTTGTTTATTATTTGAGGATCTTCAAGATTTAAATATGAACAGTGATTTGTGCCTGGGGGTCAGCGAGTTCGGATAATTTGGGAGGAGGAAGTTTGTATAATTAGTGTGATTTTGTAAGGGGTCGGCCTGTATCAGGTTTGCGTAAGGAGTTTAATTGGTTAAGGATGAAACAGCAACAATTTATACTTTTCTAAATGTGCCGCCTCATAAAGTTTTGTATGAGTTACAATAAGTACGGGGGGGGGGGATAGCTTAGTCGGTATAGCGACTCGCTGCAGGCTGGAAGAGTAGTGTAAGTAAAATGTTCTTACTTTCTCCTTACCTGTCCAGACCGGTCCAGGGGCCCACCCAGCCACCTGTACAGTTGGTAACGAGGTCCTTTCCTGAAAATAAAGGGACAAGGTCGTGGAATTCACACCATCCCCAACTAGCGCCGAGGTTAAGAATGAGTAGAGCTATACGTCCGTAAACCTCCCCCCCCCCCCATTGCTTGTTACGATGTTACCTTTACACATAAATGCAATTTTCTTATTACGATACTAGGTTACTGAGATCCGAAGCCGTGTGGTTTGGAGCAGAGGTGTCGGTGTTCTGGGGGACGTAACTACAACATACTTCAGACCAGTATGTACCTAGACTTTCTTGTCTGTCTTCCAGACTGCCCCTTAGCTAATATTTTTGGAGATTAAGCTTGACAGTCCAGCTATTCCGACGTAAGAATCTCAACTTTTACACGACTCTTGGCAAGCCTGACAGAACATGCCATATTATGACACTAGACTTCCATGGCGATAATATAATGCAGTTCGAATGGAGACCCAATGGAATGCCCTACACCGGTCCTCGGTCTTATTGGAAGATACTTATTGATTGACGTGAAGCATACCTGACGGCACAGGACTGCCTGGATATCGGATATTTTCCGTCGGGCAAGGGCAGAAACTTCATACTTGTTGAATAATTTTACATGCAAATTTCAAGAATTCCTTCCTACTTTGCTGCTACCAAACTTCGTAAAAAGAATAATGAGACCAGAACAAAGTTAAGTAAATATTTGAAAATAAGAAGCAGGAATTTCCAGGACAGAAGAAAAGAATCTACATGACTTGAAGTGAACTTCAGGATCATCAAATACATGTCTCAACAGACGCAAGAACTGAAATACTAGAAACGGAATCCCACCATCCGTATATTTGCTTCGCCTTCAGGTTCATGTCTAGGGGAAGGTAACGAAGAGGGTTAGAAAAATATATAGAGAAATCCCATGCCGTACATTTACATACACAAATGTCGTAAGTGAACTCATATTTCGTAAATGACGTCAAATCGCCACTGCAGTGATGCTTAGTCACCTAAATTTTGTCCCCCCCCCCCTCCCTCCATCATCTTTTGTGAAAAGTATGTAACTCACACACTGTACACCAGATGGCAGAAGGTGCTGATGCGTTTTACGTTTTAATAAATCGTGAAGTCTGAACTAGCTGCCGTTTTATCTTGCACTGTTGTGCCAGCTCCAAACGTAAGTCCAATGATCTCTCTTCAACTTAAAACAGACAAGCGTCCTAAAATTTTAACGTACATCTATTACGGAAATTTAAATTGTATCAGCATTTTCTGCTGCAAAGTCTATAAGTCATATGCTTGTCACACAGGAATAGATATCATTTCGCCAAACACTGACCGGTTTTCCTTTGTAATGACAGTCCAGTATTATTGTAGTTTCAGCTGGTGGCGGGATGAAAGGGTATATAGCAAGCATGAGTATTATCTCAGCAATTGACCAACTTAATGCACAAATTGCTAAGATTATACTGAGAAGCACGGTCAGCAAAATATAAAAAAAAGAATGAATATGTTGAATAACGTTAATGACGTAGTAGTATGGTGGGAATGATAACATTTGGGAATCGTAGCGTAGATTGGAAGATAGAAATTAAATGGATATAAGTAGAATGAATTAAGTTGGTTTTGAATAGAGCCGAAAAATGTACGCTTTTGGACCCTGAAATTAACTTTCTAGTGTCATAATATATAGGAAACTATTTGATTAGCTAAGTTACTATTAGCTTCTAACTAGGGCCATGTACCATTGTGGCGTTTTAGTTAAAGCTGTGTTACAACCAGCAATTGCATTATGCACCGTACACCGTACTTAGTGTGGTCGTAATGCGATTTGGTCGCTTTGGAGTCATGTGAATATTTTGACCATCACTAGTAAAAGGGTCAACATCATGATCAGTAGAACTTTGTATGAAGTTAGCCATGTTTTGTAATAATGGTCTCCTATCTCTATTTGTTTATGCTTGTGTTTGCAGACGGGGAAACACTTCCACCGCACCTCCCTGCTCATTAAGGCCTTCAACCACAAGTTCCGTCTTGACCTCGAACTCAATACGTAAGTACAGTTGCTGCTGTTTTCTCTATCGGCACTGAATTTCCTTAAGCGCATGTCGACAAATTGCTTTAATTATGCCTGGTGACATTTTGACTCGTCCGCCCGGGAAATTAACACACAATGGTATTTTTACCTCGTATGAATCCTCTTCAATATTCTAGACCCGCCTGAGAAAAAAATCACAGAAAGTTACATGTTATCTTCCTGATGTATGTGAGATTTAAGATATGCACAGCATTTCTGGTCTTCTCGGATGTTATGCTGTTTAGTAGGTTATTTAACGTATTGTGACGATTCGAAAGAACTATGCGCCTGTATCTGAATTTTAATTAATTGTTTCTTAAATAAAGAAGGTTGAGATTCCTATTAAACTTTAGACGCCTAACGTCAACTATAGTTGACGTACCGCACCGCTAACCTCCAAAGTTGCATTTTGTATATTTATTGAACAAATATAGGTACCGAATATTTTAAACATGGTGTATACTCTCCGTTTTTTTCTCTTCAAAATACAGTTTTTTTCATAATTCTAAAGTATTTGGTTCCTGTATTAATCACATTTTATACACAGGGTGTGCTAAAATTAAAAAAATAATTCCGGCGCCAAAAGGCCCTTGACCAGGAAGTTTCAACATTCTTTATTTAAAAAACAATTAATTGAAATATCTGAGAAAACTAAGCTAATTTGAATTCATGCAGCTTTTATCAAATCTGTGGTCACTAACAATTTTTCAAAATTAAAGCAAGGAACGTTGGTCGGGGAACCAATAAGAATAAATATTGTAGTTCCTTTCGAGGGTTTTTAAATAATCAAAATTTTCTACGAAATTCAGTTAAACACAGCGATATATTTAGTTAAATCAGCATAAATTTAGTTCAAGTCAGCTACATGTTTCAGCAGGTTTGGTCACCATCAGGCTGGCCTCAAGAAAGAAAATAAGTGTGCAGATGTCAAGGACTTACGATGTCAGTGCTTGACATATGTATTATATTATTATGTACTTATCAAGCTGGGTAGCCATGGGAAAGAAGATGCAAAGTATAAGTCTTTTTGAAGTTGTAACTGATTATGTAATGAAATACAAACAACTTATTAATTTAGGTATTAAGATATTTAAGACAAAAGGAACTTAGACGTTTTCTAGAGGACGACTATGAAATGGCTGTTGTTGTGGAAATTCTTGAAGAGGAATGTCGTTCTGCTACAAAGAATGATAGTTAATTGTGGCGTTTTTATTTACTTTAGAAACTTATACGTTGAATCTTCATTCTCAAGGCTATCCAGCTTGACGTATGTGAGGAACTGGGAACTCAACTCTGAACGCAACCGTGTACTTATTTCCTTTCGAGTGGCCAGCCTGATGTCCATACATGATAGAAACAAGTAGCAGACTTGAAATAAATATATGCTGATTTAACTAAATATATTGTTGTATTTGACTCTATTTCGTAGATAACATTTTTTTTTTACCATGGCGCAACATCCCTAGTGGGCCAAGACCTCCTCATTGTCGAGGATTCATGATCACACTCGGTTAGACACGCCACAGTAGATAACTTTGATTACGTAAAAAACACAAAGGAGAAGGTCTGCTTAAAATTTGGCTTTATTTCTTGGTGCTATAGCCACTGTGATTAAAATTCCTGATCATTCAGTTCTTATCCCATGACTGAATTTCTTTTCCGCTTTGTCTGTATTTTTACTGTAATGGTGAACTCTTGCCCAAGACACGGACTATCCCTTTTTATGTAACATACCTTATGCAAGTGCAGACTGCAGTTCGTGGTTACAGCACACATTTCACCTCTGTAGTCTTCACAGTAGAATGACTTTGCTTTATTATTCATTGCATTAGGTTCCATAAGAATGCAAACACCATTCACTGAAGACAAAGGTGAAATTGTTTTTGGAAATATCGGGGAAGTAAAACAACCAAATAGCGTGCATATAACTTAAGAGACTGACTGTTTGCAATATCATGTTTTATGCAGTGAACTGTGAATGAGCCTTCAAATGTTCTTACAAACGACATTTGAGTAACCAAGCCCCCTAGCATCCAAGCGATAGAAGCTACAATACATGTGCCTCTTTTCTGTCGGCTTTCGTGCATATCCGTTGTTACATGGGCCTAACCCTTCGTATTGTCCCCTGAAACGCCGCTAAAAAATATCGTCAACAGTTGCCCTCACTCTCAGCCACGTGGTGGTACATACAAGAAGACAAAAGCGCATGTATTATATATCGGTGATAAAGTACAAGGTTAATGGGGAATAAAAACAAAAAAAGATGCTTGGGAGAAAAGAAAAGGTTTCTTTATACAGCCAACCTATATGGAACTATTTTCGTACAGTGTCAATTTATGAATGATTCTGAGTAAAGAAAAGCAAAACAATAAAAAAAATAGCAACTATGATTTTGTGGCTTGATGGGCAGCTTCATTATGAGGTGCTTTATGATTGGTGCGCTTCATGTTGAGGTGCTTTATTATTGGTACGCTTCATGATGAGGTGCTTTATGATTGGTGCGCTTCATGTTGAGGTGCTTTATTATTGGTACGCTTCATGTTGAGGTGCTTTATGATTGGTGCGCTTCATGTTGAGGTGCTTTATTATTGGTACGCTTCATG
>Ga0136643_10004293_pt1 | contig 19592 bp, 14 predicted proteins | sample TergutLab28metaG_FD_96883 | JGI IMG/M metagenome (GOLD analysis project Ga0136643, IMG submission 96883) | Labiotermes labralis P1 segment gut microbial communities from Petit-Saut dam, French Guiana - Lab288 P1 (version 3) (version 3) | ecosystem: Host-associated > Arthropoda: Insects >...
GAGATTTTGACATTGTTTGTTATTAAATAGAATTTAACATGTTTTTTTTATAAGTGGTTTGATATTAACAATAAATTTTTTTTTTTAGCTATTTTTACTTTTGGTGGGGGGGGGGTCATCTTAGATTTGGATAAACACATTTTCCCTTGGAAGACATGTTTATTTGTGGGTCATCTTAAATTAGGGTTGTCTTTTTACAGGTCAATAAGGTACTACAGATATGGAAGTTAAAATTCTGAAAATACTTGGAGGATGAGCATTATTGTACAACTGTATAATATGCTTTGGGGTACCCCTAACTGACAGGAAGATTGCTCTGTAACACTACAACAGAGCAACCTGATAATGGTACCAATAATAAGTTATGTAATTTTCTTCATCTCTCTACCCTTATATGTAATTCAACATAACACAACTTTCACTTTCATACATTATCACTAAGTCCTTTATTTAAGTAATCATTAATCAATGAGTGATGATATGATGATATGACAACATACAATGCAGTCTCACAGAACCACCATAAATGCAACAGAATAACCCCAAGGAAGAAAATCTATACAAACATGGACGGATTTAGTATTAAAATATGTGTAAGAGGCCAAATGGACCTCATACTGGAAAGGATACTGATGATCAGTATGGTGCTACTGTTTAAAAGAAGACAAATAATCTGTGCAACTCACCCTGCCCCGGCTGGTAATATCCTCTCCATAGTTGTAGTTAGTACCAACAGCAATGTAGCCCTTCAGTCCACTGCGGGTGCCCTCGTATGCCAAACTCACATTTTTCAGGCATGTCACATGCTCCCATTCTTCAAGTTCCATTTTTGTGTTGGGGATCACCTACAATGACAAGACAGACACTATGGGGGCAAGAAACTGGAATATGCAAATGCCATGGATCAGGTTCCAAAATATGGAAGAATATGTTAAAATGACATCGAATGCAAAATATTGGTCATTTTCTATCCAATTAACTAACCTCATGGTAAAGAATTATCGTTGAACAGTTATTAGTTACTCAGCCTTACGAGGAATTCCCTGCTGTTATGGATTACAAAGATTGTTTATGGTTACCAGAGACGTGCTCACTTGATCCTATATTAAGCCAATTCCGTCCAATTCATATAGCAACTATATTTCCTCCATCCTTCAGCATGGCAGCTGTCATGGAACAATTATTACACACAAAGCCTGCATCCAACAAAATTTAGGAGTCCATTTCTCCTTGAATTTCAGCTTACTTTATTTCAAAGCACTGAATAAAGTGTTCCCTGTCCACTTCATGAAGGAACAGACGTATAGCTTCACTTGATTTTTAATGTTGGCACTAGATGGAGGTGAGTGGCCAATTTCATGCCCTGCTATGGCACCCACCAGCCCCCACTCTCCCCAGGGAAGTACCTATGGTGCCCATTCAATTTGAGGCTGGGTGAGGCACAGAGCAAGTCTGGATGTTTTTGGAGACGAGAAAAATATCTTGTCCCAGCCACACATTGAACCCCATATTATTCAACCTATAGCCTAGTCACTATACCATCTACACTAGCCCAGCTCCCCTTACTTCACTCAACAGCCTCAAAGTGTTTACCTTCAACTTCTAAGCTGGCTCTACACTTTCTGAACAGGGCAATCCTGAGAACACAGATAGTTTTATATTTGATTAAACTGTGTTCACTGGAGATACACAGCTAGTCATAAAAACTTTCTTATATACCAATGATGGAAGATTTTGTTTCTGTCACATGTGAGTCAATGTTCTTCAAATAACCTTCCTCACAAACACATTCTCACAGATGTCTGGGAAACCAATTCATAACTCACTGCAAGATCTGTCGTTGTATCATTTAAACTCCTATGTAGACTCTTAAGTTGAACTCATTGATATTGCAGGTACTGACTGAAACACTCATAGGCTTATGGAGTCTAATGCAGACTGAATATTACAAAGAGTAGGTAACATGATAAATCAATGGTCTCACAATACACATATTAAAACAATATAACCAGTAAGAAGAAACAAAATACTGAAAAAAATGAAAGAATCTAAACTTTTTCCCTTTATCTTCTCCAATTCATGTTGCTTTTGCATGTTACGTAAAGCTTTGTCCCTCCCTACACAAAAGACTCTTTGGGGTTTACCTCCCATGATACAGGGGAGAATAGTAAGATACTGAATCGCTCCTGTGCTGGAAATGGAAATCGGTCATCTCGTTCCTCCACTGTCAGCTCCTGAAACAACGAAGCAATATTACAAACATCTGAATACAGACATTATTAAAAAGAAAAAAAGTACTTAATTGAGGAGTAATTTATACTGTAACCTACTGCTGCTCACTGCTGATACAGTAAAATGACACTGCCAGGAATTATGCATCTTACATAATTATACATTGTCCATATGGATGCCAGAAAAAATCAGCAATACTTTCAGGAAAAGATGCACACAGGAATGATGTACGGAGGTTGCAATGTATATAATTTCAACACAAATTTGTATTTTCATGTACTGTTACTCTTTAAACACCAAAATTTTAAATACTGGAAAGTATCAGTGGACCAGAGTTTTCTCTCATGTTTTAAATAACTGTTCCTAGGTTCCAACATTTAAATAAAGTGCAGAAAACACTACAGTGTATGTTATCCTTTAATACAAAATGTTTTTACTGCCATGTGTGTATAGGCAGGTGGAGAGGGAAGAAGAAAATGAAAAGAAATGAGAAGAAACAGCCATCGTCATACAGGCAAAAATATCAGTACAAAGTTATTTCACTCTTCTTAGTCTTATATTCAAGGTTTCTTTCTCCTAAGCACTACCAAAGTTCAGGTGGAAAGGTTCATACACAATTTGTGCAGACATTTTTGTGTACACGTAACATGAATCATACACGAAGGTCAGTCAATTATGATTTAAAATTAATTAAAACTAAGTTCCATGGTAATAACACATACACTGAGGAGCTCTGCATTTTGCCACAGTTTATTTAACTTATTTGTAAGATTCTCACAGTAAACACCATTTACTTCCCAAAACAGTATTAAGCAACTGGTCTTCATAAAAAAATGTGGATTATGTTTTCTGTGATGTCAAAACTGAAATTTATATAAAATTTAAATAAAAGTCAGCATTCAAAGGGTTAAAATCCCCTGATAACAATGTATTTCACATTATGATATTGTTAAGGACAGTTTTCCATGACAGACACATGACCACTGACTGCAAGCTCTTAGGTGAATCAGTTAACACACTGAGGGTTGGGTGGGAAGAGGGTTGGTAAGTTGCTACATGCAGAAAATACAGTAACCTTGTCCTCTCCATTGAACTTGTAGTATTTATTGGTGGGCTCTGCCAGGCTTGTCACAACACAGTATGTCTTGCTCTCCAGATGGTACGTTGCAAAGTGCGGCGTGCAGCGCAATGGGACCTTCCTTACTGGCCACGGTGCATCATATGACAGATGTGTTGGCAGCACACAAATGCGCAACTCTGCCTGCACAACAAAATGAAGATTTTGATGTTGCAGCACATAAGATTAGCCACACATTAAAAGCTGCCTTAAAGATATCAGCCCTCAATCTCAAATATTTTGCCTGTGGTGCCCAGTCAAAAAATTTCACATTTACAGAACTTGATAGTCAACAGCACGACATACATTGAAAACTTTGAATAGAAGTTGCTGGTACAGTAAGGAGTGTTTTCTATATTACGAGTCTTTGGTTATACATAGCCTTTATTTAGCACGGGTATCAAGAATTATTAACAGTTATAAAAACATAATTATTTGCATTGTGTACATTGTTACATTTGGACCAGATAACAAATAACGAGTTGTGGAAGCATATGAAACAACCAAGAATAGATCTGCAGATCAGGAAACGCAAGTGGGGATGGCTGCAGAAACCAATTGATGGTATAACCAGACAAGCCCTAGAGTGGAACCCCCAAGGCAAATGGAGTAGAGGGAGGCTGAAGAACACGTAGCGAAGAACGGTGCTTGAAGAGGCCAAAGGAGTAAAAAAGACCTGGGCAGAGATTAAGTGCGTCGCCAAGAATAGAGTGCAGTGGAGGAATCTTGTGGATGCCCTATGTTCTGCAGCGGAATGATGGGGCTACTGATTGACATTGTTACATTTACAGGGATTTCAGTAAATATAATGTGAACAATGAAATAATGCACACTTCTTTCGCTTCTAAATGATACACAATACTGAAAATTATACAAATTGTGTGCATTTTTGATGGGTCTGAATTTTACAGCATGTGATGGCACTACAGAAATTAACCTATTGGATTCAGCCTGTCAAATAGTTCAAGCAGTTCCAAATGATACCTGGACAGACTGTAACCTGGCTAATGGAGCTACTCTGTATGTCATTTCAGCTTTTCTCTGGGACTGCAGAGGTGTTAAGTTTATGGTTGTATTTCAGAATTTTTCAGTAACATTGCAGAAATACCAGGATCAGTGACACAGCTTGGTAGTGGCAAAACACTTTTTCATTATCTACTGCTCTCTCCATGAATAACCTCAGCTCCAATGTATTTTTCCACATAAATGTCAGTGCACTTCTACCACACTACACAGAGTCACATCCTGGAAGACATGCATCTTGTGAATGGTACGATTTGTGACATGGCTAATCTATTAGGCTACAATTACTATGCTGGGAACTGACCAATGTCAGCTGTACTTTTAAAGTACATGATACTGCATCAGTGAAACTCACTCACATCCTCAGGCTTCTGCCATTATACTTCCACATACTTCTAGTGGCTAGAATAAAAGTTTATTATTCAAAGGGTTCCAGGCTTGATCAGAAATGTTTCAATTAATCACAATGATAAAAAGAGTGTAAATATGACACAATGGTTACTTGAATATAGGGATAGGGCCCACCAACTCACACAAAGTGTACAATGAATGTTGCGGAATGGGCAATGTCCAACACAATTCTGGCTTATCAGCAGTCCTGGCTTAATCTGATGTACTATCCCAAACAGGACTAGAATGGGCAAATATAGAAGAGAATTTTTGTTTTACTTACACTGTGGCTCTAACATATTCAGTCTTGTTGGATTTTACCAGTGTTTTGAAGGAAACTGCTACCTTCATTTGCTGGTTCTGTTGTACAGCAGACTATATAAGATACACTACAAATCCACAAGAAAGGCAGAAAATGTAGCACTTAAAATAATACCTGCCATAGAAATGCTATCTAACTGAACTAAACCACGGTATGACTTCTCAACCCATAAACAATTAATACATACCTTCTTGTTAAAGTAGAGGAAACCTTGGGGGCAGTTGATGTTGTGAAATGGAGCAAAGCAGGTAACTGCACCATCTATACCCATGGGGTGGGTCCGAAGCTCCCCACGTGAAGTCAGAAACAACCAGTGGGGATATGAACCACAGATAAACACCTGTGATGATTATCAACAGTTCAAGTTGAAATGATATGTGCACTACAAAATTAACTTCCACTTATAGAAATTAAACAACAAATGAAGAGACTTCTTTATTACACAGGGAAAGAAATATTTATAGCATCCAATGCATGACTACTACTTCCCCATTTATCCTTAAACTCACAGCACATACAGTACTATCTTTCTCTCTGCTTGTTCAACATAACATCAACCTTAGCAGTTAAATAACATACAAATTAAACAAGAATACAAATTTCTGAGGTTGAGAACACATTGTTGCACAAACAAAATATCTTGATATGGTGCCTATTCACAGAGTTTCTAAACCTGTGACACTACAATGTGCTCCAATACAGTCCGTTCTTCATTGTGAAGTGCACGGGCAGAAATGAATCTGAATTTGTGTTACTAAAGTTTCACTATTAATGAAACAATTGCAGTGAACTTCATAACAAGGTTTATTTCTTTATTTCTTAGGCAACTAGCAAGCAAGAGATATGTACCTGAAATGGAATTTTTGTTATCAAGATCTAATGGGCAACACTGGCACTAGAAAGCTTACCTCACTCATTATTAATCTTTAAGGTATAGAAATATAAACCAAATAACAGTCCAGCACATTCAACCAACTCACATAACCAAGACAACCACACCTCCATGGTCATAACAGTACATGTTTGCCCACACAGGGAATTCTGCACAAGACAGTTCAGAACTATGAACATGAATACTGTATTAAACAAAGAGTCTGTACAATACCCCATTGTAGCCAGCAATATTGCTGAAGTACCGCAGCTGGCAGACACGTGACTCCAACTGTTGTTCTGCATCGATTGGCTTCTTCCTCAACCTGCAATGTATGTATGTGTCCCACTGTATAGGAAGGTATGTGCAGCAGCAGCACCACATTTGTGATCTGTCTGCATGCTGTTACACAACTAGGCTAATGCAAAGGTGTAAAAAATGTGTCCTACAGCAATTTTCAGATATTATCTTATTTACTCCTTAATATATGTGCCGCTACTTGTAAACAAAGGAAACATGCAATACCACATTTTTATCCCAACGGTTTGTCTTTTACCACAAATTACTGTTTAAATGGAAATGAATATAAGGAATCCATAACGTCCTCAATTTGGATATTAACATTTTAAACAGGTATACATTGAGATTTTCACAGTTATGAACACAAACATCTATGCTTGCTCAGCTCACAAAATATCAGCATTTGCTGATGTTCAAGGGCAAGCTAGCCACTACAGAACCTCGCTCATGTGGGTCTCTAGCCATTTTAAAGTAGTCCAATCTAATTCTTACGTAAAAATAATTGCACAACTCTGAATTCCTGCTCATAGAGTTAAAAATTTCTGGTCTCCAGCATGTTCATATGATCTTACCGAGATCGCCTCTCTCGGACGAGGATGCTGTGTGCCAGCCGCCTGAACCGGAGTTTCAGGTAACCTCGAGGGTAACGGTACGCCTGGTACAGCAGCAGTTCATCGTCCAGTCTCACAACCAGTAGTGGGCGGCTGCCGTGATGACCCAGTGCCACCATCAGGATCTCCCGCACCTGATTGTCATATGCTATAGGAGGAGTATTCTCAGAGACCCCAACAGGTGTGGGGATGGCCCCCAAGCTGTCTACCAACACACGCAGCCCCTGTCCGAAGTTACGAACCAGGGAGCTGAGCTTGAAGTCTGGCAGTGTGTATATCTCAAGATTCCCATTGTCACGTGTCAGCAAGACCCAGTAAGTTGGCTTCACCTCCTGCATGTATTTCTGCCACCTGCCAGATATTGAAAGATGTGAAATAAGATTCAGATGAATTGTAAATGATACTGAACACACCCAAATAAGAAAAGTAAAGTGGAACCTAAACGCAACATAACCACATGAACACCTCTAGTAATGGGCCAAGAGTAACATCCTCGAAGCCCATAATTATATTTATATAATTGAAAGTCACAAAATTAAGTATATGCAGTCTGAGCAAATATATCACAGTGCCACTGATCAACTAGTTTCAGACAACTGAGAATGAGGACATGGTGAAAAGTGATACAAACAACTCACCATGGCATCTCACCAACCACCAAAGCTGCTGTACTGATGCTTGGTTCTGAGATTACAGGTGGTTCAAAAAGTGGGACTTCTGTTTCTCCATAAAGCATTTCATCTTCATCATCAACCTCCCTGAACAAAAACAATGGGACATATTGGTGACTGCAGCTGTTAGAATACAATTCCTACCTGAGCTACTTCATTCAAAACCGGAAGGCACACCCTAGTTTTCAAATATGTACCTTGGCACTTCATGCCTTATAGCCTGATCACTACATGTGAACATTAAAACAAGGAAGGCAAATATTAGAGATATAATTTCAGCAATGTCAAAGTCCCCAAAACCCATAAGAAAAGGAACAATTGTAAATATAAAGCTATTGTCTCTTTGCTTCAAAATCATGAGATTAATATGTAGGAGTAGCGATCAAGCTCCACTCTCCCATAACAGATATAGAGTCCAGTTGAAATGTGATGGCACACGGTGATGCAAAGGAGGGGAAGTGAAGGGGAAACTGGTGAATTGAATGGGTAGACAGTACTCTTCACACTACCTCGGAACATGGTATATCCAGCATTACTACCATTACTATCGCTGATGCGCACACCTTGGCTGCCAGTAGTCAAATGAACTAACACCCCTGCCAATTTAAATGGACTCATCTGTTTCACCAAAAAACGAAATCTGGTTTCTGCATGTGTGGCATCACATTTCAAAAGCAGTCTACTACATGGAGGTCACTGATCAACTTATGCTGCAGCAGGCATGGTAGCAAGGCCAATTGTATCCTCAAAATGGAAGACTTGGTGGTTCCTGGCACTGGGCTGGGTGTGGTGGAAATGATAAAATTCCTTTCCATGACAGGAATTGAATCCCAGCCATCCAGTCCACATCAGCCTAAAAACGGTGTTGATAAAACAACACACATATTAAAATTGATTTAATATTATTATGAACAAACAAGTACGGCAGTAAGTCAAGAGAGTTTGCGAAATCTTATTTTAAACAAATTTTTCAAACGGCTGCTGTCACAAACTGTGGCAAAAAAAAAAAAATCACATCCTGATAAGGATCAAATGCAATGGCATATGATGGCTTACAATTAGGATTTAAATGACCTGTGTTTAAGCAACATGGAAATTTACTGCATTTTTAAGACAATAAAAAAAAACTCTTTTATTTCCCACAAAATACCATTTATTTCATAATTTTATCTTTTTCTGCTCAAATAATATTCGCTTTTCATAAAAACACACCGTAAAATGTAAATACTATCCCAGTCACTGACAGGTTATGCTGAAACATGTAGCCCTGCTATAAAACAAAAACACTTTCTTTTAATAGAGTTGTGTTAGACTGACATGCCACTGTATATGATCCTTATATTAGAAATGCAATGGGATGTCTCACATAAAGATTGTTCCTACGTTATGACAGTGTATAAACAAGAAAGAAGTTGGGGCTTGATTCACAACTTACTCATTGCGACAATAAATGTCACTGTAATAAAGGCACTTAAAAGTAGAAGTAGTATATATAAATAACGACTGTCAAAGTGATTAACAAAATAACAATAAAATGAAACTGCAAATGAACTAGATATTACTATTCATGAACACAACACTAAATTATTCTGTTATTACCTACTTATCACACAGTTATGAGTACATGATGGATAACATTCCTGCATACCTCTTCAAATTATCTTCTGACTTCATGTCCTTCTTGGATTTAATCTCCACTTCGTCTTCCGGCAGGCTGGTGGAGAACAGTCCACTCACATCCCGGTAAGCACATAATGTAAGTATGTACGGCCTCTACAAATAACATCATACAAAGGAGGTGCTAAATAAAATGAAACCCAACCTATACTGCTGGTTAAAGTATTGTGAATATATGCAAATTTGTCAAAACTGATGACGGCATAGTCCTCTTACTACCAACTTTAACTAACAATGTGCAAGCACAGATACTTTTGAATCTGAAAACTCAAACTTCATGAATCTGAAGCTTCCATGTACCACGTCACACTTTATTACTTACTAGAGAAAGTGTGGGTCGTGTGACGCTCAGTCTGCCCTGTCCACGGCTCTCTCTCAGTGTTAGCAGGATCACCTGGCCATCCTCACTAAGGATCACCACATGTGGGTCTGCAGATGAGGCATGCACAATGGGGGATCCCAGATCCAGAGGGATGTGCTGCACCTGATCCAAACCCTGCAGTAATCGCACACCCATCTGTGACACCTGCACACCAGAAAACAAGAAACCTTTAGAACTGCCATGCACCATTCCCAGCCAGTTCAACAATACAGTCTATTTTGGAAGATAAAGACAAAACCAAAGAATGTGGAAAAATAGCAACTTCTTTAAAGCGTCAAAATTAAACACTATGTCTAATTGCTAATCTGATTTCAGTGCTGCAAAATACCTGGCGCTGGGAATTAATAATCACAGAAGCAAAAGCTGAAAGTACAAATTACATCTATGAACATTAATTCTTATGGGAAAAGTTCCCTTGGATAGTGCTGCTTCAATTAGCATTCAGTTTTTTCTGGAACCAATTGAGAAAATTAAGTGAGGGACGCCTCTATTGATAATTTCTACGTGGTACATCATACACGTGACAGGGTGAATCAACACAACATGGCATCATGTCTGTATACCACTGAACAAATATGTGGAATATAACAATGTCACAGTCACAACTGCATTTAAATGAGGGTATTACTGTTGTTGGTGCACACACCACTTGCCAGTTTCAAACTCTTAAAATAAGACAATCTTACTGCATAAGAGCACCATATCACATGTACCACTTGACAATAAGGCCCGCACACTATACTGTTAAAACTCAGTGACTGGCACATGCAATGCTACTGTCTTCATGTAAAAAATGAGTTTTTCAAGCACAAGTTGGGGGTGGAAGTGGGTGGGATGAATGGGATGAAATATTCCTCTGCATGCACCCTCACCCACAAAGTTCACCCAGCGCTGCAGTGTTCAATGCCTCTATGTTCACCTCTATTCCCTAGCAATCCTCCTTACAACTGAAGTCCATTTCCTCTCCATCCCCTCTAGGGTGGGACTTGGTGTGTGCATCTTGTCTACCAGGGTAAACAGAGGTCTATATTTTCTTCTTTGGGAAAAGAAGGCATGTAAATTAGGCTCCTATAACAACCCAACAGCACGCAGTATATGGCAGTGATGAGTCAGATGATAGCACCATCCCAAAACATTCCACACTGACGAAGGAACAGAAAATATCACAAGTGTTAAGAACCAGCCCACCTGCCCTAGCATGTGGATCCAAATCTGCACCAACAGCAGACATATAGACAAGGCCTTTCAAATGACTCACAAAATCAGAAGAGCTGACAAACACTTGCTATTACCAAACAAATTTACTACATACATACGTTTACAGTGCACCGTTGTACTGGACTTCTCATGTAAGCCATACTCATAATACGACTTAACGATGTTTTCCACGTGCTACAGGAGTATCCAGAATGACTTTGCCATGGTTCTGGTCAGCTCACAGCACCAACCAACCAGATCTCTGGTAATTGCACCTGAATCTTTAACACTGCTAATACTGAACTCCACTGCTAGACACAATCCTGCACCACTTCCATCCACCTTGGATCCTGAAAGCCTGCATCTGTAACTTCCAGCTTGCTGTATGCCTCTCATTTCTTTGTCAGTATTCTAGTTGGTAGCCCATCGCCAAAAATGCAAATGAACTTCATGACTTCCTTTTCCCTTCACAGCCTTGATGACTGCATTACACCAACACTACTATGTGAGGTACATGAATTTGTCCTAAACTGCCCAATTAACTTTCCTCATCCCAGGACCAAATATTTTGCTCAGTACTTTGTTTAAAAATGCCTGCATTCAAAATCATACTGTCAATTACCATGCAGAGTAACTGAGGAAGCAGTGCATATGACTTGTGTTTGCGAAGTATCAGGGCACTGGCTATCCCAACAATCTTCCACAGTACTTCTCAACCATTATTCAAAATTATACTGCCACTTACCAAGCAGCTCGTGGCAATAATCCATCTACCTTGTATTTGGGAGATGTGGTACAGACTACACACAGAGGTCTGCAAAATTATTCTCAGTCTGTCCTTAGAGGTGATTTGACATCACTCTACCACATGCCAGGTGCTGATGTGTGTGTGACCAATATCTGGTCTGCCCATCCAGGTGCATGGTGTAATAAAACCTCAAATTTGTTCACCCAAATCTGTACATTCTCATCTTCTCATTTTGACTTATGCTGACCAACTGAAACTGGTACAGTATCATTACTGGATTCAAAACTGAACAAACCACAGCCCTTTCAGTGGCACAACTAAGTCCCCTACACACCCTGTGGCATACAGGGGCCTCCCAGATGTACAGAATACCTAATCTTGTTGTGCATTCCTTTTGATTGGATTCCAGTGTTCTGACAAAAGGCAGTCTTCACAATCCCTGGTATGAAAACTGGGAGTAGGAAGGTAGAAATTACAGACAGGTCCATAATTATTATGTTGTAGAGGGGTTCCTGACCAGTTACCTACACCAATGATTCCTTGTTAGACACCAACTAGTGAAGGTACTGACTATGAGGTAGTTTCAGTCTCGACATTAGCTGGGATTTTTCTCTTTGCCACCATATCAAAAATAGCTATGGGACTGTCCAGTGTTCTAATAAAGGCTACCATAAGCACACTTGTCAGTGGTCAAGCAAGTGCAGCATGAGAATCTCATCTGATACCAAGGTCAAGAATACGTCACTTCTTCCCAGTGTATCCCCATACAATTTCAATGAGTGGTAATTAGACAAATGAATATTATTAAATTTAAACTACATGGCCAAAGCACTGTCAATAAATGATAACAGCAGTATGGGCTTTCTGCCTGCAGTTAACAGAATATGTATTTTTTCCTGTGGCTCACCTGAATGATGTACTTGTTGTAACCAAGGTTGCCTGCATACACAGTAGGGCCCTGTGTGCTAAAGCCAGAGTTATCTACCTCATTGATCTCGAGGCCAGTCTGCAAAACCTGTGATGGCACAAAAGAGTTCAGGAGATACATATAAGACGAAGATCTGATAACAATACCATACAAATCAATCACAGGTCAAGCAGGGACATTCCTGTTTCACATTTGGAAAGCCCCAGATTCAAATATCAGCTTGGAGACCAGCTATCCTAAGGTCTTTTGTGGTGTCAACAGACTCTATAGGCAAATGGTGGGAAAGAAGCTCAAATGAGACCCTTCCTTTCACAGTCTCTCCATTTCATTAACCACAAACTTCACATCATTCAACACTTTATAACCTGAGCTAATGAAAAATGTTGTTAAATAAATCATCCACAAACACAGTACCACAGAAACCTGCAGCAATCAAACAACACAGAGAATGCCCTTATATTAAAGAGTAAAACCCTGAGTTTACATTCCTACAGTTCAGGTATTCTGTGTTTTTATACTCCCTTTGTATGGTCTCAGGCAACTGCCCATAAAGACATATCCTGTAGTTTATACAATTTTCAGGTAGTCTACACAAAAATGTAAAATCAGTGCTGCACAAATCCCTGGTGTCAGATCATCCTGGTGACTAAATATGAATTGTTGTGCATAATATTTGTGTGTCCTCAGGATGGAACTTGCTTCTTCTCACCCATCTGGTGCCTAAATTTTTGACATGGCTCCTAGATTTTTGGAAAATCTGTGCAGTCCTCCATTACATAGAACACTTAAAAATTGTAATTTCAGGATAATACAGACAGAATGTTCTATTCATGACATAAAGAGAAAATGTAAAGTTTTATCTTGTCTTAAGGACAGTTTTCCATGCAGGATTTCCATACAGTAACTCCACACCAGTTGCTCTAAGGTCTTGCCATATTTCAGGTTGATATGCTGTGGTGCAGGTGAAAATAAAGCACAAGTTTCTGTATTTTATTTTGAGGTCAGAAAAATGTGGTCTTTATATACAATGTAGACAGGTGTTTGGTAGATTCACTGCTCTGGAATACGCCATGTCTACAAGGCAAATAGTTACCAATGTTTAGAAGAACTGTAGTGCCCATCTTCAGGGTCAAATGGTCCAAGTAGAGACGCCACTCTTCTTAACCCTTCGAAAGGTCAGTAAATCTTTACCTGCTGACATGGCATAACATTCCAGAGGACTTGAATCCTAAGCAATAGTGCTGTGCGAACCTCAAATCTCACAGAAAATGTTCACATATGCTGCACATGAATGCACAAAATACATCATCTGACATGCCAGGTAAACAAGAGATAAACTGTATTGTCACATTACACCCACACCCACACCACTTAATTTACAGATCAGTCATGCTGTACTCTAAAAGTGGTAGATAATAAAAATGCAGGCAGCTGGCAGATTTGCTCATTGTGGCTTCATTTCTTGTATTACATTCTAATTACATGGGGGGGGGGGGGGGCAACAAGAATGAGGACTGTACTTTTTGATATATCATACTGACAATGTAACTATGATGGATACCATTTATTGTAAAAAGGAAACATTTTTGTATGGGTTAAAAAAAAACCACTTCAACAAAGTTATCAGAGCCTCTACACCACCAACCTGAAAGACAGACACCTAAGACACCTATTTGTGTGTGTGTTGAGGGGATAGTGGATGAGGATGTGGACGAACGAAGAGAAAATGAGATATTAATGAGCTTTTAATTTTATTTGAAAACGTGTCTTTGAACCAATATATGTCAATACTACTTTTCAGAGTATAATATTATAGTTTTATTTAGGTCAGGACAATTAGGTCACATAACAATGACAAAAAAGGTAATTCCCATTTGTTTCAATGTCCTCTACAGACATCAGTTTGAATGCTGTTTCAATTAAAGGTTTTGTCATAGGCTTGTCCACAAATAAACATGCAACATTTCAGGAAGTGTTCAGCAGAGCCTGATGAGCTATTTAACCTTCACAAACAGCCTGGAATTCTGTTGTAGGATACAAAACTTACCATGGTGGAATCCTGCTGACTGAGGATCATGAAGGCATGTGTATACTCTTGTTCTCCTTTGTTTGGATCCTCAACTGAATCTTTCATTCCAATCACTGTCCACATGTCCACACACCCTGGCAACTCAAATGTTGTCACCACCTGCAATAAAACAATCTTCATTCAGAAAATGACATGTACACAGAAAATTCTCTTTAATGTTTCTGAAAGTAAAAAAGTGAATCTAAGCACCAAACTGAGGAATATCATAGATGGAAACAACTAAACACTAACAAAATGAGTCTAGGATCACAGAAGATGAACTGTGAGTTAACTTATGAATGTCACTGAGCCATTCTTCATGAAACTCATCCTTGCTTGACAGGTTTTGGATAAATTCTCATACAAAACTTCCTAAATATCTGACAAAGAGTACAGTCACTCATCCTAGGTCACGAATGGATGGATCGATGCGGTCTCCAGACAAGGTGCTCTTCTGTCTTACTTGATAAAGAACTCTTAAAATGAAATATGAAACATGAAGACAATTCCAATGGTCACATACCTTCAACTAACAAAAGACGTCACCTTGATTAAATCAACTCAGTTACAAAGTAACTGACAATACACATCTGTGTCAAACCTGCTATTTGATCCTTTACATATTTTCTGAGTAATAAATACAAGATTTTTACAAATAGTATTTGTTTCCTCAATGGCTTTTGGGATTCTCTATGCTTACGCACAAAAGGAATAAAATTAACACCAAACTGATATAATTTATACGTTTCATGTGACATGTTTTCTGATGGTCTGTTGAAAAGCTCAGTCTCAAGTGAATACTGTATTCTATTGCAGGGCAAAGCACAGCAATGGTTTCTGTGAAAAATAAAATTGTAACTTCAGTGTCATCTTCAGCGGGGCTAAAATAATTCAAGTAGACATATTCATACCTGTGGCCTCACTGAACGCTGTAGAACACACAAAGCCCCATTCTTCCCGTACCCAGATGTGGTAAAGAGCTCAATATCTGGATCCTGCATGCTGGAGAATTCTTCAGACAAGAATGCAGGTTCTCCCATTGAGATGTTGCCACAAGGCCCAATGTTCAGCAGACTATCACAAACCTGCAAAATATTGCTACTTTAGAAGGTTCATTGTGTCATGAAGCTGATGTGGTTCAAGTCTAAACATTCATAAGGGAAAAATTAGCAAAATTTTCTCTGAATACTTTGGTTAGATTTCATATCTTGCTGCACACTTTGCTTGGTTCAGAATAAGACTGTATCCCACTGTTATTTTGTCCTTATGGTAAAATGCTGTTCAACATAGAGGTACACATTTTTTCTCCTTTCTTCTGGTACTTTTATTAAACATATGTCACACAAATGTACGATACATATGCACACAGACCATACCTCAAACACATACGAAGCAATCTGAACTGAGGTCTGAGCTTCACTTCCATAAACTTCCAGTTCATCAAGGTCACGGATATCAGCAACATCTGATGCCATCCAGTCTCCTACAACCACAGTAAAACAACTAATTACAGATTCCAAAAACCCAACAACAAAAATTAAGCATTTAAATAGGACAAAGTGAAAAAAGGAGATGGAAGCAAGAAGGCCATGTGCACTTTCTAGGATGCAGACTAATTAGGTAAGGTAGTTACAATACCAAAGGCACTTGAGAAACAGACAAAAATATGAAAGCATAAATGATGTACTGGAGATCTCAGAAATTACACACGAAGCATTAATTTTAGATGTGTATGTGAAATCAATGCCTATAAATGCCATTATGTATGGCAATGAGTGGAACAAGGACACAGCAAACACAAAAATCCTTTGATTTACCAGTCAAAAACAACATTGACAGCAACACAGAGGACCCACAAAATAGTCATGTGAAAGAGTCACTGGATACAAACCACAGAAGGAGAGACTACAGTGTACTATGCCACAACCTACATCAACTTCATCAAAGCACAGTGGCATCTCTATGACATTACAGTTTGCAGGTAGACATAACAACATTGGTAGAGCCCAAACATACTTGACAGCAGTCCAGACCATAGAACCAACCTGCCGGACAGCATTCAGTGTTATGATGATACATACGTCTTCTTAACAACTGTGTAGGTAATGAAGTTCGCAAGGAAGAGCACGACACAACTAAGTGCATAAACGTATGTCTATCAAGGTTACACAGAAGTGAGTGAAAAGAGCAAGACCAGAACACGCAATTTTAAGGTTTTCATAGAAGTGTAATAGAGGAGTCTTGTGTTCTGGGATGTAATGCTGTGGCACCGTTAATGCGGTTCTCACCGTTTTGAAGGGACACATCACCTGCATCCTCAAGGGTGCAAGGTCAATGAAGAACTGCCAAAGTGGCTTAAGCAGCAAGGATATATAAGGGCATAGTCTGGAACCAGAGATGTTGGATGGAAAAGATAGCAAGCCAAAAACTAGGTCAGCTGCACTGCTGTAGTCTGGTGGTGGAAACTGCTCTCTTTGCTTCCTATCACCTCCTTGCATTTCATCTCAACTCCACTGTGGGTCACTGGTTGAAGATCAGCCCTCCAGTGCACATCCATTGACCGACCTTTTATGGTTGCTTCACCTACATGTACACCTAGGTTCTTTCCACACCTCCCTATTGGCATGCCATCTTTTCAATCAGTATAGTTTTAGTTAGACTTTCCCATATACCTCTCTGCCACTTAAGCTGTTTTGGTATTTCTTCAAAACCGTTAAACACTTGAGGATGAAGGCGACCTCCTTTGAAGCATCATCACTTAACAAGTAACACATCCCAGACAACCATAATCTATGGTTTCCAGAACATCTTAATGACATGGCCTTACAACAGCATAAAAATAATCTTACCAACTTAATGGTAAGGCCTTTTAATAATGTAAAACCATCTGCCCACTTAGCAATTTTAATCTTGTTTAACCGTACTTTTCAAGTCTTAACAGGTGATAGGTACATAATCAAAGAGTGTTGAACTAATATGTGCAACATAATATGTCACTTATAATACTTTCAGTACAAAAACATACATTCCAAGGTAAAATATATGAAAAAATGGTGATTATCCATTATGATTGTTAATAGTCATGCAGTATGACAGAACTACAAATTATACTGCAGTGTTTCTATCTAAAGATCTTGACTAATGCCATAATTTAAGACAATTCCAGCACAAGACCTAGTCAGCTGAGCCAGGCAGACCACCTGCTTTGCTAGAGTTTAGTGTACCTAGTGTGTCCAGGCGTTTCTTCTTAGCTGGCTGGTCAGACTTAGGAGCATATGATTTCTCCTCCAGTGTAAGCACTGTGCTCTGCTCCTTCTCTGTGAATCTGAGCAGCAGTGAGTTGCCCAGCCTGGATCCAAGAAACAGGTAATTTTCCTCACACACACAAGTCTACAATAAATAGTGATACAGTGGTTAGAAAACCATATATGATGGCCATACAAAAGGTTGGTAAAAAAAACACACAACAAGCTCAACTGGCATTACAAAGCCAGATTTACTAATAAGAAGTGATGGTATAATACATACACATGTAGTCAACACACTGGCAGCTGCCTTCTCAAAGTGGAAATTGCGGACACTACGCATGCTGTCAGCATAGAGTGTGAGTACATACAACTCACCCCCCTTCAGAGAAATCACAAGCCGATCATATGAGATGAAAGATGCCTGAGCCCCTTCAAGACTGAGCTTCACACCTTCCTGCACCTCTGGAAGAAGAAGAAGAAGGAAAAACACACCTAAGTTGGTGAGGGGCAAGACCGTTTTAAGATAATATTGGATGAATTAGGGACAAAAGGGTAGTCTGCAAAACTGTCAATCCAAAGACCATGTGACAGTCAAACGAATGGAATAAAATCTTTGCATAAAAAAGTTAATAGCATTTCCTTATAGAGATACCTTTCCAAATGACTAAAAGTATAAGACAGAGGACAACTATGGTCTGTTACAGAATATGGAAAAATGTGGGCTAAAAGCAAGTGTTTCATTCAACAGTCATCCACAGGATAATGATCTTCAAATTGTTCATGTACACACAGCACCCTAATTCTTCAAAAAGATATAAGCATACAAAAAAATTGCATATCAACTTCAGTACACTGATAAAAGTAGGTATACCAGACTGACCAAAAGTAGGTATATCGGGCATAAACTATTTACATAAGAAAACTGCAGGCAATTGTTTAAAGAAACCAAAGCGAAGACTGATGCAATACTGCTCTGATAAACGAGGGAAATGCACGTACATTCCAGTTCAAACATCTCTACACCTGTATCAATACATACAGGCCTGGTAGCTGCCAAAGTGACCTTAGAGTACTGCACATTATAAATTCTATCTCCTGACTCTAAGGCAGTTCCAGCTTGATAGTTGGAACACTGTTAGGATATTAAAAAATGCAATATACAGTCATGCATCACTTAATGACAAGTATATGTTCTGAGAAATGCATCGTTAGTTGATTTTGTCATTGGGCGAACATCATAGCATGTACTTACAGAAACCTAGATGGTATAGCCTACTACACATCAAGGCTATATGGTATAGCCTATTGATCCTAGGCTACAAACCTGTACAGCATGTTACTGTACTGAATACTATAGATAACTGTAACATAATGGTATTATAATATTAAATTACAATACAGTCAAACCTCGGTTCACGAACTTAATTCATTCCTGAAGGTCGTTCGTAAACCGAAACTATTTTCCCCAGAGGGATTAATGTAAAATGGATTAATCCGTTCCTGGACCCCAGATGATTGCTTATTTAAACTTTTACAACAGTATTTTGTGTATAAGTTCTTAAAACAAAATCAATGGAAACCATTAAATCTATCACAAAAAAGATGAATACAACGCTAAGCAGATCAAATACAGACGAAAACTTAATTTAGTTTTACCATACCTGTATGGAAAAGAGTTGACAGCGTAAGTGGAAGGTGGTGAGGAAGTGAAATGTTATTGTTTGGAAGGGGATTCTTTTTCTTTTTTCTGTCTCTTGGCACCACTCGACTCTGCTTCAGACCCACTGGGCCTCTGTCTCACTAAAAA